>ERZ827168.23-NODE-23-length-263677-cov-23.385465_pt1 | contig 263677 bp, 229 predicted proteins | sample MGYA00519868_ERZ827168 | MGnify/ENA primary metagenome ERZ827168 (study PRJEB31778, sample SAMEA3449271) | human gut metagenome | biome: human gut; feature: human-associated habitat; material: faeces | place: United Kingdom | collected 2010/2012 ... | reverse complement strand
AGAATACGTGCCTGTCACGCACGGGGTCAGGGGTTCGAGTCCCCTACGCACCGCAGACGAAGAAACGAGATGGTTACCGCAACCGTCTCGTTTCGTTTTTATATCATATCCAACGATTTACAGCATGGCGGAGGAGTAAATCCGCCGACAATTACGCGTACAAGTCCTTAACGTCTTTTCCGGTTTTAAGGACTTTTTAATTTTCACGAACCCCGAACAACATCTTGAAATTTTGACTAATTTTGCGTCGTCTAAAACGGTTGGGATATGATGGGAGAAGGAAAAGAGAGACTTTGGACGCGAAACTACATATTCGTCTGCATCGCGGCATTCATGATGGCATTTTCGTTTTTTATTCTCGTGCCGACACTGCCGTTTTACCTCAAATCGGTTTTCGGCATAGGTCATACGATGATTGGCGTCGTCCTGTCATGCTACGTGGTAGCGGTGTTGAGCGTCCGTCCGTTCGCAGGGTTCATCGCCGACATGCTGCCTCGCAAGAAAGTATATATAACGGCATACGCACTGTTCGTCGCGACATTCCTCGGCTATTTCTTCGTTACCTCGTCGCTCGCGATGTTCATCGCGCTGCGCATTATCCACGGATTCACGTTCGGAACGCTGACGACTACCGGTAATACGCTCGTAATCGATGTAATGCCGTCGTCGCGCAGAGGCGAGGGATTGGGCTATTTCGGCGTAATGGGCAATCTCGCAATGGCGTTCGGTCCCATGACCGGTCTTTTCATAATCGAATCGGGCAACTACACCGTACTCTTTTCGACCTCGCTCATTACGGGCATCATCGGATTCATATTCGCCGCATCGGTAATACTGCCGAAAAAAGCGGTCGCCGAACGCACGTCGAAAGTAATATCGCTGGACAGATTCATCCTCACAAGCGGCATTCCAGCCTGCATTTCGCTGTTCATGCTGTCGATTCCCTATGGCATGACGACCAACTACATCGCCATGTACGCCATCGAGTCGGGCATAACCTCCAATTCGGGTCTGTTCTTTTCAGTCATGGCTGCCGGTCTCATCGCATCGCGGCTTAATTCCGGACGCTGGGTAGACCGCGGCTTCATCACCCAGACAATCCGTCTCGGCATAATGATAGCCCTCGTCGGGGCAATCGGCGAGGTGTCGTTATCGGCAGTTGCGGCATGGAACATCACTGCGGGATATGCGGTATATTTCATCTCGGCATTCCTGTTCGGCTATGGTTTCGGAACGATGTTTCCTGCATTCAACACTCTGTTCATCAATCTTGCTCCCAACTCGATGAGAGCGACCGCCAACGCAACCTATCTTACCGGCTGGGACGTCGGCATCGGCTGCGGAATGCTCGTCGGAGGAATGCTGTCCGAATACGGCTACGCCTACTGTTATGCCGCAGGCGTCATCCTCATATCGCTCTCGCTCTTATTCTTCATCCGACGCGTAACGCCGCACTTCGCCGCACACAGATTAAGATAGAACGGCAGGAAAATTGCCGTAACCGTATCTCAAAAAATATACAGTTATGGCAACAACCAAATTCAAAGGCGAACCCGTATCATTGGCGGGCAAATTCATAAAGGTCGGTGCAAAAGCCCCCGATTTCAAACTCGTAAAGACGGATTTATCTACGCTTACGCTCGGCAATTTCAAGGGCAAACGAGTAATCCTGAACATCTTTCCGAGCCTCGACACGAAAGTGTGCGCGATGTCGGTGCGCCAGTTCAACTCACGCGCCGCATCGCTGCCCGACACGGTGATAGTCGCCGTTTCGCGAGACCTTCCGTTCGCCCACGAGCGGTTCTGCACGACGAACGGCATAGAAAACGTGGTTCCCGCATCCGACTTCCGCAATTACGGTTTCGCCGAGGATTACGGCGTAGCGATGAAAGACGGTACGCTCGCAGGTCTGCTCGCCCGGGCGGTCGTAGTCATCGACAAAGACGGCAGGGTGGCATACACCGAACTCGTACCGGAGATAACGCAGGAACCCGACTACGACAAGGCGATAGAATCGCTCAAAGTCCACTAAAAGCCGAAGGTAATGATACCAAAACGGGTCGAATTTTTAGAATTCGACCCGTTCGCTTATCCCGAAATGCGATTACTCGCACTTATCCCCGTATATTTCGTTGAGCAACTTCGCAAGGCGCAGACCCGCCGCCAGGAAACGTTTTTCGATTATCGGCGTATAGTAGGCGACATACCCGAACGAGACCTTCGTCTTCGCCGGCGTATTTATATATATGTCAGTGGCGATTTCCTGACTCTCTTTCAGCCAGTCTGTCGGTCCGCCGGTCGCTATCGCCGCCTTATCCTCCGGCGGACACAGGCGGTCGAGTTGCTGCTGCCATTCGGTGTAACTCCATTTGTGCGAGAACTCGACGAGGTCGGTATCCCAAATCGAATGCAGTTTCTTGTCGCGACCGAAGAACTTAATCATGATTTTGTTTCCTCCCAAATCGCTCAAATGCCCGGCGTGCATCGGCGCATGGATGTCGCCGACAAGATGTATCAGAAAACGCAGATTGATATTCTCCTGCTCCGGCGTCAGTTTCCCGCTTTTGAGTTTCCCGACTATATCATTGATTGCGACCACGGCATCGCCGCGCTCGTTCTTCTCCATCGATTCATACGTGTACCCCTTATCGACATTGGCATAATGCCACGTTTTGGTATAGCGGTATTCGGGAGTATGGCTCGCATTGTCCATCCAGTTGGCATAGTAGACGAGCGAATGGTTGCCCAACGCCTTCACCACCTTGCTGTACACATCCGGCGTCAGATTGCATTCGGCGATATAGGCGATTGTGTCGTGTCCCTTCTGCCCCCAGCCGAAAGAAGTCAGGTTCACCGCGATGGCGCAAACCAGAATCAGCAGTCTTTTCATCGTCGGCAGGTTTTATTGATTCATCGTGGCGAGGAACTCCTCGTTCGATTTCGTCATGTTCATCTGTTTTTGGAGGAACTCCATCGCCTCCACGGTCGTCATGTCCGACAGGTATTTGCGAAGTACCCACGTGCGGTTCATAACCTCTTTCGAGAGCAGCAAATCCTCGCGGCGTGTACCCGAAGCGACCACATCGACGGCAGGGTATACACGCTTGTTGGCGAGTTTGCGGTCGAGTTGCAACTCCATGTTGCCTGTACCCTTGAACTCCTCGAAAATCACCTCGTCCATTTTCGAACCGGTATCAATCAACGCCGTAGCGATAATCGTAAGCGAGCCTTTCTCCTCGGTATTTCGCGCCGCACCGAAGAAACGCTTCGGCTTGTGCAGCGCATTCGCATCGACACCTCCCGAAAGCACCTTGCCCGATGCCGGCTGCACCGAGTTGTAGGCACGCGCAAGACGGGTTATGGAATCGAGCAGAATCACCACGTCATGACCGCACTCGACCATTCGCTTCGCCTTTTCGAGTACCATCTCGGCGACCTTCACGTGCCGCGTCGCCTGCTCGTCGAACGTCGATGCGACCACCTCCGCCTTCACGTTGCGCGCCATCTCGGTAACCTCCTCCGGACGCTCGTCGATAAGCAGGACTATCATGTACACCTCCGGATGATTGTCGGCTATGGCATTGGCGATTCCCTGCAACAGCACGGTCTTACCGGTTTTCGGCTGCGCGACAATCAGCGCGCGCTGACCCTTGCCGATAGGCGAGAACAGGTCTACCACACGGTTTGACAAAGTATTGTGTCCGTTGCCCGTCAGATTGAATTTCTCGCTCGGGAACAGCGGCGTCATGAACTCGAACTGCACCCGGTCGCGGATGAATTCGGGGTCGAGACCATTGATTTCGGTAACGCGCACGAGCGGGAAGTATTTCTCGCCCTCCTTCGGCGGACGGATGATTCCGCATACCGTATCGCCCGCTTTCAGACCGAACAGTTTGATTTGCGACGGCGAAACGTAAATGTCGTCCGGAGAATTCAGATAGTTGTAGTCCGCCGAGCGCAGAAAGCCGTATCCGTCCGGAATGATTTCCAACACGCCCTCACCGATGATTTCTGCGGCAAAATCGTCCTTGGTGATTACCTTGTCGTCTTTCTGTTCGTTCGCTGCCGATGCGTCGATATTCTCCTCCTCGACGTCCGGTAGCGCATCGGGCATTTCATTCACAATCTCTTCCGCCGTCGTCTCCGGTTCCGGCTCCGCCGCAACCTCCGGCAATACGGGCTGAACGGCATTCTTAGGTTTGCGACCTCTGCGCTTCGGAGCCGCAGGCACTTCCGCCGCCGTTGTGTCAGGTTTTGACACAGCCTCCGCCGGAGCATCCGCAACGGCGACAGCCGCCGTCTCCTCGCTCTTGCGCGGCGTATTCCCGCCGACCTTCACTCCCGAAACCCGCGGACGCCGTCCGCGTTTGGGACGTTCTTCGCTTCCCGTTTCAGACGACGTTTCCTGCTCACCGCCAGCGACATTGCCGCCGGCGATTTTCGCTATAATCTCTTTTTTGGACAAACCCGTGATTTCCAATCCGAGTGCTTTCGCTATTTCGCGGAGTTCCGCAACCGTTTTGCCTTCCAAGGCAACTAATTCCTGCATATCTTTCTTTTTCGTTATACGTCTTTATTGATTTACCGGTCGACCGGACAGCCGACCTTCAATGACGATGCAAATATAATACATATTTTTCAAATTTTCCCAATAAAATATTCGAATTATAACCGAATATGCATATTACAATTCAAGATTGCAACCATTATCGCATATATGGTTACGATTAGAATGACAAAATGCGGACATAATAAACCCCAATACCGTAAGATACACGATATTGGGTTTTCGTTTCGTACTCGGAGCGGGAATCGAACCCGCACGGACATTGCTGTCCACAGGATTTTAAGTCCGGCGTGTCTACCTATTCCACCATCCGAGCCACTGCTTCGCACATGCGAAAGCGATGCAAATGTAGCACTTTATATCGGATTATCCAAATCGGGAATCGATATACTCCACAATTTCCGACACCGAACGTGGGTCGAACCACTTTATTCCGGCATCGCGACCGAACCACGTAATCTGCCGTTTGGCATAACGTCTCGAATTGCGCTTTATCAACTCCACCGCTTCGTCAAGCGAGATTTTGCCGTCGAACATCTCGAACATCTCGCTGTAACCGACGGTATGCAGCGAATTGCACCCGCGATACGGCAGCAGCGCACGGGCTTCCGCCTCCAATCCGGCATCAATCATCGCATCCACGCGGCGGTTGATTCGGTCGTAAAGCACGTCGCGCGGCATCGCCGTACCTATCTTTATAATATCGAAGTCCCGCTTCTTGCTCGTTCCGGTACGGAACGAAGAGTAAGAGAGTCCCGTCCTGCGGCAAACCTCCAATGCCCTCAAAACCCGAGCGGGATTGTTCAGGTCGGCTTTTTCGCAGTAAACGGGGTCGAGCCGCCTCAACTCTTCGACGAGTTCTCCGAGTCCGCACTTCTCATACCGTTTCATCAGGGCGTCGCGCAACTCCTTGTCCGCTTCCGGCAAATCGTCCATACCTTCACACAATGCCTTTACGTACAATCCCGAACCGCCTACGGCAACCACCGTTTCCGAGCGCTCGAACAACTCGTCGAGCAATTCCAACGCCTGCTTCTCGAACTCGCCGCAATTAAATTCCTGCGTTACATCGAAACATGCAATAAAGTGATGTTCGACGGCTTGCAACTGCTCGGAAGTCGGCTGCGCCGTACCGACAGCCATGCCTTTATATATCTGCCGCGAATCGGTCGATATTATTGGCGCATTGTAATGTCGCGCAATTTCGATACTCAAATCGGTTTTGCCCGAACCGGTAGCACCTACGATAACGATAAGACGCCGTTTAGTACTCATCGTCGTAGTTGTCGTCGCCTTCGAAATCGCCGAATTCGCCCATCATCTCGTCGAAAATCGAACCTTCGTCGGAGCGCACGGCATCGGGGTCGTACTGGTCCGGCACGGGAGCATTCTCGAACGCGACGCGCGGATACGAAAACTCGGGATTAGGCTCGGAGGCATTCACGAGTTCGATATAGTATGCACGGTCGGCGAACATATCGAATTGATAGATAAGACGGTTGTTCTCGGCTATTACCAGTTCGGCTATCGTAACATCCGACATCGGAATCGGTGCGACATCGGAATCGGTGCTGCCCATATCCATCAGCGTGAACTCGCGCAATCTGTTCCAATGGTCATCCGCCGTAAAAAACGAAGCGATGCAGTTGTCGTAACCGAGCGATTCGATAATGAAATCGTGCAATTCCGCCAAAGTCATCTCCGGCATCACCTCGAAATCGCGAACGAAATTGTCGTTTTCGTCGCTGAGCATTCTGAATTTAAGAATCATGACAAAAGGTTTCTTTTACGACAAAGATACGAATAAGTCGAGGGCAAATGCAAATTTATTTGCAATTTGCCGAGACGGAGTATCTTCGGCGAAGCCAAAGTACGAATAAGTCGAGTGCAAAGCAAAATTTATTTCCCCAAAATAACGATACGGTAAATTACCATTAAGGACTTTAAATTCCGCCGCCGCAATCTTTATCATTGTTTTTTGTATATTTGTATCGTTTTACGCAACGATACGAAACCGATGAAACTTTCGACTGTCAAAACCATCATAACTACCGCATTGGCAACGCTATCCGCACTCACCGCCGTTTCGCAGAATTTGGCGAATGACGAGTTGAAATGCGAAATCGGCGGCATGCTGACGAGAATTGCCGAACGCGAAATAAGAAGATGTCCGGTAAAGGTGTCGTCCATATCCGTGAGAAAAGGCAGACTGCGCATCAACACCTCGATTGCGATGTCGTATTATCCGATTCGGGAAGACCGCCTGCAAGCCGTATACGATTCGGTGCGCACATTGCTTCCCCAAAAATATTGCCGATATGAAATCGAAATCGTCTCCGACGGCAAACCGCTCGACGAACTGATTCCGTTCTATTACCGCTCCTCCGTGCGAGGCGAAAAGACATTCACCTACGAGCCGAAATGCCGGCAACTCGTAAGCAGGGAATCCCGCCCGTTCGACATCGCCGACGGACTCGAAGGTCGCCACATCGCATTATGGCAGAGCCACGGCAGATACTTCGACCAGAAGAAAAACGAGTGGTGCTGGCAAAGGTCGCTGCTATGGCAAACGGTCGAGGATTTGTTCACGCAGAGTTACGTATTGCCATACCTCGTTCCGATGCTCGAAAATGCGGGAGCGAACGTCATGTTGCCGCGCGAGCGCGATTTTCAGACCCACGAAATGATAGCCGACAACGACGGCGGCGTAGACTGCGGCTCTTCATACGCAGAACACGACGGCTCACAGTGCTGGTCTGCGCTCGACATGGGTTTCGCCCACCGCAAAAACACATATCTGTCCGGCGAGAATCCTTTTGCCGACGGAACGAGCAGAATCGCCGCCACAACCGTGGATGGAGAGGAGAGCACGGCGACTTGGCGCGTATCGATTCCCGAAACCGGCGATTACGCAGTATACGTTTCATACCGCAGCCTGCCCAAGAGTGCCGATGACGCGCTCTATACGGTAAATCATGCCGGCGGAGAGAGCCGATTCAAGGTAAACCAGCGCATCGGCGGCGGCACATGGATATATTTGGGGACATTCAAATTCGCCGAGGGCTGCGACGTACCCGCCGTTTCGCTTTCCAACCGCTCCGCGCGCAAAGGCAGATTCGTCTGTGCCGACGCCGTCAAAATCGGCGGCGGATACGGCAATATCGCCCGCACGGCCTGCGATTCGCTGCGAATCGACGGCATCGAATATTCGCCCGCGACGAGCGGCATGCCGCGGTATTGCGAAGGCGCGCGATACTGGATGCAGTGGGCGGGTTTCGACCACGGCATTTACAGTCCGAAGAACGATGCCGACGACTACAAGGACGACTACATGTCGCGCGGAGAGTGGGTGAACACGCTTATGGGCGGTTCGGAACGCCTTCCCAAAAGAGACGGTCTCGGAATCCCGATTGACATGTCGCTCGCATTCCATTCCGACGCAGGCATAACCGACAACGACGATACGATAGGGACACTCGGCATATTCTATACCAAATTCAACAAGTGCAAATTTCACGGCAACGTCAGCCGTTACCGCTCGCGCGACCTTACCGACCTGATAATGACGCAGATTACGAACGACATCCGCAGCGGATTCGACCCCGAATGGACACGCCGCGGGATGTGGAACCGCTCCTATTTCGAAGCGCGGGTTCCGTCCGTGCCAGCAATGCTGCTCGAACTGCTGTCGCACCAGAACCTCGCCGACATGCGCTACGGACACGACCCGAATTTCAAATTCACCGTCTCACGTGCGATATACAAAGCCATATTGCGCCATATTTCGGCACAATACGGCACTCCATACTGCGTCGCGCCGCTGCCGGTCGAGGCATTCTCGACCCGAATATCGGACGAAGACGAGGTAACGCTCGCGTGGTCGCCAGTCTACGACTCTCTGGAAGCGACAGCCGAACCGAAAGCATACGTATTATATACGCGCATCGGCGACGGAGGATTCGACAACGGACGGATAATAAACGATACCACAGTCGTTGTCAAGCAGAAAAAGTCGGTCATATACAGTTACAGAATAACTGCCGTAAACAGCGGCGGCGAGAGTTTCCCGAGCGAAACATTGGCAGCGTGCATATCGGACGGTGCCGCCCGCAAAGTAATGGTCGTAAACGGATTCGACAGGGTATCAGCCCCCGCGAGCGACAAATCGGGATTCCACAACGATTTCGACAGCGGCGCGGCATATCTGCGCGACGTCGCATTTATCGGCGAACAGCGCGTTTTCGACACGGAATTGAGGCGCGAGAAGAACGACCGTAAGGCTCTCGGCGCATCCTACACCGACCGGCAGGGCAGAATCGTCGGCGGCAACACATTCGACTATCCGTATCTTTACGGCAAAAGTCTTGTAAAAGCCGGCTATTCGTTCGTGTCATCGAGCGTCCGCGCCGTCGAACGCTCCGGATTCGATTTATCGCAATACGACGCCGTAAACCTTATATTAGGCAAGCAGCGCACGACACGGACGGGATGCGGCAAACTTCCGCCGAGATACAGATGCTTCACGACAGAGTTGCAATCCGTTATAACCGATTATCTCAACTGCGGCGGTGCATTGTTCGTATCGGGCGCATACCTGGGGACCGACATGTTCGACGGCTGCGATTCGCAGCAGAGCGACATCGATTTTGCGAAAAATGTACTGCATTTCGATTTCATAACCGCCAAAGCCTCGCGCACTCCGACCGTTACGACGGATTTGCGTAATAATCCGTTCAGGCTGACACCGCGGAATTACACGTTCTGCGCCGAATATTCGCCAGAATGCTACACCGTAAACTCCACCGATGCGATAGCGGCGGCAGGCGAGGGGGCATACGAAATGATGCGGTATCAGAGCAGCGGACTGCCTGCGGCGGTAGGTTATCACGGAGCGTATTCGACCTTCGTTATGGGATTTCCGTTCGAGTCCATAACCGATGAAGGCGCACGCGACATATTGATTAACGACATAATGAAATTCCTGGAACCAAACGAACCATAAAACATTATATCCATGAAAAGACTGACACTTCTGATTGCATCGCTGTTCGTCATGGCGAATGCGCACGCTGCAAACCGCAGCATAGACATAATCCCCAAACCCGCATCGGTAAAAGCCGTTGCCGGTTCGTTCGTCGTTTCCGCCGATACTCCGATAGTCGTCGAGAGCAACGACCTGGCATCCGCTGCCGGAATATTCGCCGAGGACATGAAAAAGGATTTCGGCAAACCGCTTGAAATAACGGATGCAAGCAAGAAGAAATCGATACGTCTCGCATTGTCGTCATCGCTGAAAGACGAGGAATACACACTGAATATCGTCAAATCGGGCATCGCAATCGCCGGCGGCTCACCGAAAGCCGTGTTCTACGGATTGCAGAGTCTGAAACAGTTGATAGTCGCAGGGCAGTATACGGGCAAAGGCGTAAAACTGCCGGCTGTGTCAATTAGTGACACACCGTTTTTCGGCTATCGCGGCGCGATGCTCGACGTCTGCCGCCACATATTTTCGGTAGATGAAGTCAAAAAATATATAGACATCCTCGCGCTGCACAAAATCAACCGTTTCCACTGGCATCTCACCGACGACCAGGGCTGGCGAATCGAGATAAAGAAATATCCCGAACTCTCCCGAATCGGTGCCATGCGCAGCGAAACCCTCGTCGGCAGATACCGCCATTCGACCGAATACGACGGCAAGCCATACGGAGGCATATTCACGCAGGACGAAGTTCGCGAAATCGTCAAATATGCGGCGGACAGATACATCGATGTAATCCCCGAAATCGAAATGCCGGGACACGGCGTCGCAGCATTGGCGACCTATCCGTGGCTCGGATGCAGCGGCGGACCGTACGACGTCCGCACGACATGGGGCATAAGCGAGGAGGTATTCTGCGCGGGAAAGGAGAGTACGTTCGAGTTTCTGGAAAACGTTTTGGCTGAGGTTATCGAACTGTTCCCGTCAGAATACATTCACATCGGCGGCGACGAATGTCCGAAAAAGGCATGGAAGGCGTGCGAGTTATGCCAAAAGAGAATCGCCGACGAAGGGCTGAAAGACGAAGCGGAATTGCAGAGTTACTTCATGAAGCGCATCGAAAAGTGGCTCAACGCACACGGTCGCCGCGTAATCGGCTGGGACGAGATTTTGCAGGGCGGAATCACCAAAAGTGCGACAATCATGTCGTGGCGCGGGACGAAAGGCGGCATTGCGGCAGCCAAACTCGGCAACAAGGTCATTATGGCACCGAACACGCATTGTTACATCGACTACTATCAGACATACAATCCCGTAGAGTACGGAGAGCCGCTCGCCAACGGTCGCAGACCTGTTCCGGTGGCGAAAGTCTATTCGCTCGACCCGTATGCGGGGCTGAACCCGGAGGAGCAGAAATACATCACGGGAGTGCAGGTGAATCTGTGGACGGAATACATATCCGACTTCAACCATGTCCAGCACATGCTTCTGCCGCGTCTGGCGGCACTCGCCGAGGTCGGATGGTCCTACGACCGCAAGGATTACGAAGATTTCAAGGCTCGCCTTCAAGTGTTGCGAAAAGTATACGACCGCGACGGCTACAAATACGCGCCTTATTTCTTCAACGGAATAGAATAACAATCATTAAACATATATAGATATGTCATTGGAAAAAGAGATTTCGAAAGGCATCATGGATGCCATGAAAGCAAAAGACACCGTAAGGCTCAGCGCGCTGCGCAACATCAAGAAATTCATAATCGAGGCTAAAACGGCAGGTACTTCGGTAGACGAACTGCCGGATGCCGACGTAATCAAGATTATCTCCAAACTCGCCAAGCAGGGTACCGACTCCGCAGAACTCTACAAGTCGCAGAACCGTCAGGACCTCGCCGACGAGGAGTTGGGGCAGGTCGCCGTCATGCAGGAGTACCTGCCGAAGCAGATGACAGCCGAGGAACTCACCGAGGCTGTAAAGGCGATTATCGCCGAAACCGGTGCGACATCCATGAAAGAGATGGGCAAGGTTATGGGAATCGCATCCAAGAGCCTCGCCGGCAAAGCCGACGGCAAGGAGATTGCCGCCAAAGTCAAAGAGTTGCTGTCGTAGGATGATGCACTTGTCGCCGCACACGCTCAAAACCGCATCGATGCCCATGGGAATGGTCGTCGGTGCGCTTTTCTGTCGTCAGATATCCGCCATCGACGAATGGAGCGGACACATGCTCACGCCGTCGCTAATATTTATGATGCTGTTTTTCACGTTCTGCCGCGTAGACGTCCGCAAAATGCGACCGAGCATGATGCACGTATGGTTGCTCGCAGCGCAAATGGCAGGCTGCATCGCAGTATATTACGCACTGTTGCCGCTGAACGAAATCGTCGCGCAGGGTGCGATGATATGCGTACTCGCCCCGATAGCCATGGCGGCAGTAGTCATAGGCGGAATGCTCGGGGCAAACATCGAGACCATGGCGGCTTACAGCCTGATATGCAATCTCGCGACGGCACTGCTCGCACCGGTAATAATCTCGTTTACCGGCAGCGGCGAATGCTCGCTGTGGCAGATACTGTCGAAAATCGCACCTCTGCTCATCGCGCCGTTCGTCGCAGGACAGTTCTGCCGGCTATGCGTAAAACCGGTTGGCAGATGGGTTGCCGACCACAGCAGGGTATCGTTCTACCTTTGGCTCGTCTCGCTCGCCGTCATCATCGGGCGGACGACGGTGTTCATCATCGACCACGGGACTGCCGAAAGCGGAACCGAAATAATGCTGGCGGCAGTCGCATTCGCAATCTGCATCGCCCAATTCGCATTGGGGCGGTTCATCGGCTCGCGCTACGGCGACCGCATCGCGGGAGGGCAGTCGCTCGGGCAGAAAAACACGGTATTGGCGGTATGGATGGCGCAGTCGTTCCTCAATCCGCTGTCGAGCGTCGCTCCGACCGCCTACATCGTCTGGCAAAACATGGTAAACTCGTATCAGATTTATAAAAAAGGGGATATATGAAAATCGGCAATATCGAATTCGGCGAACAATCGGTTTTTCTCGCGCCGATGGAGGACGTAACCGACCCGTCGTTCCGCTACATGTGCAAGCGGTTCGGCGCGGACATGGTCTATACCGAGTTCATATCATCGGACGGACTGATTCGCGACGCATGGAAATCGCGGGCAAAACTGAATATCTGCGACTTCGAGCGACCCGTCGGCATACAGATTTACGGCAACCAGATAGAACCGATGGTCGAAGCCGCCAAGATAGCCGAAAGTGCCGACCCTGACGTTATCGATATCAATTTCGGTTGTCCGATGAAGAAAATCGCCGGCAGGGGAGCAGGTTCGGGAATGATGCGCGATGTTCCGCTGATGGTCGAGATGACACGCCAAATCGTGCAGGCTGTCAATAAGCCCGTAACCGTCAAGACACGGCTCGGCTGGGACGACGAGTCGAAGAACATCGAGGAGATAGCACTGCGGTTGCAGGACGTCGGCATCGCGGCACTGACAATTCACGGACGCACCCGCGCGCAACTGTATCGCGGAGAAGCAGACTGGACGCTTATAGGCAAAGTGAAGAACAATCCTGCCATCCGCATTCCGATTATCGGCAACGGCGACATAGATTCGGGCGAAAAGGCTAAACTGATGTTCGACCGCTACGGAGTGGATGCCGTGATGATAGGGCGGGCGACATACGGCAGACCGTGGATTTTCCGTGAGGTGAAGCACTACCTGCAAACCGGCGAAACACTGCCGCAACCGAGCGTTGCAGAGCGTGTCGGGATTGCGAAAGAGCATCTTGCGAAATCAATCGAGATAAAGGGCGAAAGGGTAGGAATACTCGAAATGAGACGGCATCTGTCCAACTATTTCAAGGGGTTGCCCAATTTCAAGGATACGCGATTGAAACTCGTAACGCTCAACGACCCCGACGAATTGCAGGCGACCATATCGTCGATAGCCGAACGCTGGGGCGACTTCGACGTCAGCGGCTGCATTCCGCCGTCGCTGTCGCACGACATATAAAACCAAAACCGCCCGAAACATTTCGGGCGGTTTTCATTATCTCTGCGGCGGTGTCGGATGTTCTCCGCGAGGTGTCGGATGCTCGCCTCGGTTATCGCCGTGCGGCTTTCTCGGAGGGCGGTTCTCCACGAGAAATATCTTCGACATCTGGTCGGGCGTAAGATAATCCTTGAAAACGCGCATATACTCCTTTTTGCAACGAATTACGTCGGCATCGGCATTGAGTTGCGCCATAACGAGTTTGAATGCTATTCTCTCGTCGATGGTTTCACCCTTGTACGAATCCATCAGCGTTTTAAGGTCTTTGCGGATACCGCGAACCTCACGCTGATAGGCGGAGTAAACCGGAGCGAACTTTTCGAGTTGCTCGTCGGTCATTTCGAGCGCGTTTTTCAAATGCTCGTAACGTTTGGCAATACTGCGGTCCGACGGCTGTTCCGCTCCACCCTGCGGTGGCGGCGGAGGCATCATCCCGCGCGGAGGCTGCGCCATAGCCGAACAAACGGCAACGACGGCAAACAAGGAAAGGATAAATTTTTTCATATATAACTCTATTTTGTAATTTACGGTTTTACAAAAATAAAAAAATTAAACGACATATAATTACATAATCCGCCCAATCGCCGATAATCATTGCCGAATCGACAACCGAATTACAAAGACATTAAAAACTCAATCACATCCGCATCGTCGGGGTAGTCGGTAAGCGACGGATATTGAGCCTGCCCGAACGGCACGGAACGATGGTGAATCGCCGAAGACGATACGACGCACTGCAATCTATCGTCATTCTCCGAAAGCCACTTCGCGATATCGTTCGGCGAATCGTATTCCGCAATATTTATGCGGCTGAGCGACGTCGGAAATTCGGCGGCACCGCGTACGAAGACCGCTTCGCCGTTATCATCGAACCCGACACCGCGCATCGCGAGCATCGCCCGACATTGCAGATAGTTATTGTGATACCCGCGACACATCTTTCGCGGCGGCAGTCGCAAATCGCAGCCCCGCGGGACGAATACGAGCGACACGTTTCGGCAGCCCAATCCGGAATACATAAAAACATCATCCGCCAGAGCGCACAAATCGGCTTCGGTTTCATCGCCCGACAGCACGGCGACCGAATGACGGCTTCCGCGAAGAAGATGCGGGATGTCGGCGAACTCCGCGCCGAAATAGAGGTTGGCGCTGTCGCCGCCGGTAGCGATTACGGCGTCCACTGTCTTGCCTTTTTCAAAATATTCGACCAGCAGTTCCGGTTCAATCTCGCGCAACAGCGATACGACATACTCCATAAGCACCGTATCTTTGCTCGAATACTTCACGCACGGGATATTTCCGCTCGCGATGACGCACATCAAATCGAAAAATCCGACGAGCGGAATATTGCCCGCCATGATTATCGCCACACGCTTGGGTTCATGTACGGCGAGAGGGTAGTCGGCTAACCATCGTTCGATTTTTTCACGTCGGAGCATCTGCCGGCATATCGCATCCACCGCACAACGAATATCGGTCTCGGTGAACCAATTATTAGCCGCTGTCGCATCCTCAATCGCCCTGCGCGAAATGTCGTCCGCTCCGAATCGGGACAGTCTGTCGCCGAGCGCAGCAAATATGTCCGTTACACTCTTCATTGCCGCAAATGTACGAAAAAAGAGCATACCGCCGAAGGTATGCTCCCATAATAAATCGATGCTACACCGCAACTACATCTTCACGCAGCGTACCTGCATAGCATTAGCGCGCTTCGACGGATAGTTGAGATTGAACTTATTTACGGTTCGCGTCGTCGTCAGGTCGAAATACATGCAGGTGGACTGCTTGCCGTCGTCCGAGCGTCCGGTCGTCCAATAATAGCCCTCCCACGGTTCGGGAACTGACGGATATACGCCGTCCTTATGGTTCATGTTGGTAATGACGCCGTTATAATAACTTCTGTAACCTGCGCCCGTATAGAAATAATTGTTCTGGCCGTCGCTCAGACTCCATCCGAACTGCTTGCGCGCCGTATCCAAATCCTTGGCATCCTCATCGGCAGAGAGCGAAAGCACATCGAAGTCCGCTTTCGACGGAACTCGCCATCCCGCCGGGCACGGGTCGTAATCGCTCTTCGCGGTATCGCTCCACAAACTGTTGTCGGGCGTATTCAGCCAGTCGCCGACACCGTCGCCGTCGTCCGTAACGCAGGCGGCATTGGTAATGAAAGTCATCGGATTGGCAACGGCATACTCCACGGTTCCGGTTGCGACACCCGTCTCCTCGAACCGAACGTAAACCGCACTACCCGAAGAACCGTAAATACGTTCGTCGTAATTGTTGGCGCAATCGTAATAGTAAGGGCGGACGAACGGGTCCTTGCGTCCCCACTGATAGTACAATCCGTATGATGCAAGTATGTCGTCGGTATCGTCGGTCTTTCCGTTGCTGTTGCCGAACGCGCCGAGATTCTTGTTCATATACGACTTGCCGTTCGAGTAGGTATCGTACACCGCCAGAGGGTTCTCGCTCTCGCGAATCGACCATATATGCCAACTCCATATTATCTCGCCAGCCGAATTGCGGGATGCGATAACGGCATTACCGTGCTGAATCACATATTTTCCATCCTCCATGACATATCCGTCGTCATCGCTCAAACGGTCGATAAAGAACGCAGCCTTTCCGTCGTCGTTAAGGCTCAAATGCTGTATCATTCCCGACCGCGACTGCCACAACAACTCTACACTTGCCGTATCGATGCGTTTGGAGCCAGACCCGGCGACTTTCGCATCGAACGTATAGAGTGCATAAGGAGTGGATACGACATAGCAGTTGGCGTATTCGCCGTTCTCGTTGAGATTCACCTCTGCATTATCCAGAATATGGAACGTAAGAACGTATTTGGCAGAATTGCCCTTCTCGGAAACTGCCGATATGTTCGCCGTTCCGGTACGCATGCTCTCGCGCTTCTCGTCATCGTTCGGGTCTTCCGGCGGAGTTATCGTAACGGTGTTAGCCGCTGCGTTAACGACACACGTCCAGCCTTCGCTGACCGAGGTAACTTCGACTGCGGTAATGTTGTGCTTCGAATACGAAACCGTCTGCGCCGAACCGCCCCACTTGAAGTAGAAGCCCGTCTTCGGGAACGTAACGCGGTACGATTCGTTCTTGTTACAGGAAATCAGCCCGAATATCGCAACGACCAAACACGACAATAATTTCAGTTTTTTCATATATGCAATTTTGTCTTTTATGTCTCTAATCGACAAAGATACTCAAAAAGTCGGTAATATTACAACATTTTCACGCATCAATTCATCCGTTGGGAATAATTGTTGCCAATCTTCGAACGTATTTCAACAACATTTATTATATGGGAAAACAAAAAGTCGAAGTCGGGTCGTCGCAGGCGGAGGTGAAATTCCGAATAACCGTTACCGAAAAGGGTCCGTATCTTGTTTTCGGGCGACCGCCATTGGCGCAACAATTCATCGCACCCAACGCAAGAGGCGAAAGTTGGGAGTTCCGCGAAGGTCGTCATTTCAATACCGACAGCGAGCCTGCCGCGCTGTGCCGCTGCGGAGCATCGGGCAACAAGCCGTATTGCGACGGCTCTCACAACAGCCACAAATGGGACTCCGAACCGTCTTCGCCGCCGGAGGCGCTGCTCGACAATGTCGAAATAACGTCCGGCAAGGACATTTCGATAACAGACAATACCAAATATTGCGTCTTCGCACGGTTCTGCGACGCTTACGGCGGCGTATGGTCGCTCACCGAAGCATCGGAAGACCCGCAGGCTCGCGATTTGGCGATTCGGGAGGCATCGATGTGTCCGAGCGGACGGCTGATGGCATGGGACAACGGAAGCAAAAAGCCTTACGAATACAAATACGAACCGAGCCTCGGACTGATAGAAGACGAAGCCATCGGAGCGAGCGGCGGTCTGTGGGTTCGCGGCGGAATACGCATCGAACGCGAGAACGGGCAGAGTTACGAGATTCGCAACCGCAACGTACTGTGCCGCTGCGGCATGTCCGCCAACAAGCCCTACTGCGACGGCACCCACGCATCGCTACGCTGGCGCGACGATATAGAGGAGAACGTGCAGGAGCCGACCGAAGCCGAGAAGGTGTATTAGCGGTACTGACAATCAAAGGCTTTAAGGGCTTTAAGGACTTTAAGGACTTTAAGGACTTTAAGGTCCTTAGGGTCATTAAAGTCAGAAAGCGCAATAGTTTTTGGGAAACTATTGCGCTTTCTGTTTGCCGATTATCTCTTTTTCGGGATTCCGCGTTCGCACGGGACATGCACCTGACATTTTCCGCATCCGAACCGCGGAGCATATTTGTCCCTCAAAGTGTCGAAATACGACGCGCATATCGGATGCGACTTACCGGTTTTCAGCGAAATTGCATTTGCCGGACACCTCTCCGCGCAAGCCCCGCACATCGTGCAATAGTCGTATATTCCCGAATATTTGCGTTTGGTAACAGGTAATACGGCATCGGTTATCACGCTTCCGAAACGACCGCTGACACCGCGTTCGGTGATAAGTCCTTTCGATAGTCCGAAGGTTCCCAGACCGCAGACGTATGCGACATGGCGTTCCGACCAGTTGCTCGTGTAACTCAACGACTTGTTCGCTATATCATCGTTCGTACCTGCCGCGAAAACGTATTTGAACTCCGGGCTTGCATACGGCGCAAACGCTTTGTATCCGCGTTCCCGCAGCCAGCGTTCGAGAAAATGGTTCACTTCCGTCAAGAAAGCCTGTCCCTCGATACGTGCATACAGCCAGCCGTTGCCGACGTCCACGGAATCGACCTTGTTGCCCTCGACGACGAAATCGCTGAACGGGGCGAAATACGAAACGACACTCGCCGCCTCCGGCATCCACTCCCGCGGGGTTCGGAACAATTCGCCGACGGCTTCGGGATGCTTCATGATTTCCCATCCAGAATCATCGGCGGCACCGACCGCGACGATAGGGGCGTCGTACAGACGCTGCCCGACATCCGCCGGCTCGATAGCCATATTCGGCGTAACATAATTATGCTCCGACTCCATTACGAATGAAGTCAGAGCATAAATCAAATCTTCCAGAAGCATAGCAGACCGGTTTTATTTCTTCTCCGGCTTCGAGATGGATTCGCGCATCTGGGTGTCAGCCATGATGTTCTTCATCTTGTAGTAATCCATTATGCCGAGATTGCCGTTGCGGAACGCCTCCGCCATTGCGAGCGGCACCTCCGCTTCGGCGAGAATCACCTTGGCGCGGGCATCCTGAGCCTTTGCACGGTTTTCCTGTTCGAGAGCAACCGCCATTGCACGACGCTCCTCCGCTTTCGCCTGCGCAATATTCTTGTCGGCATCCGCCTGGTCCATCTGCAACTGCGCACCGATATTCTTTCCGACGTCGATGTCGGCGATGTCGATGGACAGAATCTCGAATGCTGTTCCGGCATCGAGACCCTTTTCGAGGACCACACGGGAAATCGAGTCCGGATTTTCGAGTACGATTTTGTGCGTCGCCGCCGAACCGATAGACGAAACGATACCCTCGCCGACTCGCGCGAGAACGGTCTCCTCGCCCGCACCGCCGACGAGTTGCTTGATATTCGCGCGAACGGTTACACGCGCCTTGGCAATCAACTGTATACCGTCTTTTGCAACGGCTGCTACCGGCGGAGTGTTGATGACTTTCGGATTAACCGACATCTGCACCGCCTCGAACACATCGCGTCCTGCGAGGTCGATAGCCGTAGCCATCTTGAAATCGAGCATGATGCTCGCTTTCTGGGCAGACACGAGCGCATGCACGACGTTGCGGACGTTTCCGCCTGCAAGATAGTGCGCCTCCAATTCATTCGGATTGAGTTTCAGACCCGCCTTCGTTCCCTCTATCATCGACGATACGATAACCGAAGGCGGAACCTTGCGCCAGCGCATCAACACGAGTTGGAGCAGCGAGATATGCACTCCCGACACGAGTGCGGAGAACCACAGCCCGACAGGGATGAAGTAGAATATCAGCCAAATGGCGATAAGTCCCAAGAACGAGACCAGAATGATGATACCGAGTTCCATTTCCATAATTTATAGTTTTTTAAGAGTTTATTTTTCGGTAACCAATTGTGCTTTGAGCCTTGCGATGAAATCGGCATCGAGTACACCGAGTTTTTCGAGCGACGGAATCAGTTCGGCGATACCTTTATCGTAACGGTCCAGCCACTTGTGAATCTCGAAAGGGTATTCGGTTATGTAGTTTGGAGCCTGCGAAACGCTCATATATTCGTCCGGCAGCATCGACCATGGGTCGTAGTTGGCAGCGAAATTCTCCTTGAACTCCGGCGTAAGGACTACGCAGCGGTTGAAAATGCCCTGCTTGCCGTAAAGACGCGGCTGTGCTGCCATGTCGCCGTCGTTCATCTCGATTTCGACGATGCAGTTCCCGTCGCACGGACACATACCCGTATATATCACCGGAGCGAGAGTGTAGCCGTCGTAGGTCCACTCGTTCTCGCCGGCATAACGGGCATAATCGATTTTGCGACCGTTCACTTTCACGCATTTCGGCGGGAACGTCGCAGGCAGTCGCAGTTCGTATTTGCGCGCTGCCGGCATATCCTTGTACGAACCCTTGCGGGCGGCGATTTCGATACGAATCGTATTTCCGTCGGTGCGTTTCGCGATATTCGTCGTCGCGAACGCTTCCGAATAGTTCTTCGAGATTCCGTCGTCCTCGTACAGCGACAATTCGCCGTCAGCCCCGGGGATAAACGTCAGAACGAGCGTGTCATTCTTGTCTTGGAGATTGCGTACCGTTTCGGGATTCATCGGGATTATCGCTCCGGCACGTGCATAGTAAGGATTTTCGGCGACCGTATAACGCAGCGTCTTCACTGCCGTGCCGTCCGTCATTTCGCCCGAAACGCAGTCGAACCACTTGCCCTCGGGGAACCACATTTCGCAATCGGCAAGTCCGGTAACCTTGTCGGCGCGGGACGCTACGGCTGTTACGAGCAAGTCGTCGCCGAACATATACTGACGCTTCATGTCGTATGCCTCGTCGTACTCCGGATAGTAGTAGTACATCGGACGGCACATCGAAATGCCCGTATCGAAGGTCTGACGCGCCGCATTATATATATAAGGTGCGAGGGTATAGCGCAGACGAATGGCATCGCGCATGTAGAACATGTGGTCGGGGAATTTCCAGATACGGCGTTCAATAGCACCGTTTTTCGTGCAATGCGTCTTGAAAATCGGGGTGAACACGCCGTACTGCAACCAGCGCAGATAGAGTTCCGGTTCGGTATAGGACTCGCCCTCGCGGAACGTATGACCGCCGATGTCGTGTCCCCAGTATCCGTAGCATACGTTCGATGCAGTACTCGTAAACCAAGGCAGGAAATCGAGGGTCTCCCACGAAATAATCGTATCGCCCGAAAAGCCGACCTGATAGCGGTGCGAACCCAGTCCGCCCCAACGGTGATAAATCATAGGGCGGGTATCGACCGACTCGCTCATGTGGTGGTTGAACACATGGTTAAGCCAGAATGTATTGCTCAGATTCTTCGTAAACTTGCTCTTGCGCCACTGCTGCCAGTCGAGCCACCAGAAATCGACGCCGTCCTTCTCCATCGGACCAAGTACTGTATCGAAATATGCGTCAGCCCACTTCTGCTCGTCGATATGGAACGGAACACTTTTGCCCTTGTCCTGCCATCCGTAAGCAGCCGTGAACGCGTCGTAGCACTTTTCGTAAGGTTGAATGCCCGATGCTGGATGAAGGTTGAGCGACGTTTTCAGTTTCTCGTCGCGGCACCATTTCAGGAAATTGGCAGGCGACGGGAAAAGTTGCTCTTTCCACGTATATCCCGTCCATCCGATACGCTGGTCGTATTCGTCCTTCGGAGGATTGTTGCGGCGCAAACTCCATGTCTCGTGCCAGTCCATGTCTATGACCAGTACGTCGATAGGTACATCGAGACTGCGCAGCGTAGCGACGACGTCGCGCAATTCGTTATCCGAATACTGCCAGTAACGGCTCCACCAGTAGCCGAATGCGAATTTCGGAGGCAGCGGAACAGCACCAGCGACAGTCGTATAGTCGTGAATCGCCTTCATGTAGTCATGACCGTAGGCGAAAAGATATATATCCTGATACTCTTTCTCCTCACGGCACGCAACCCACTCTTTCCAATGCGAATCCACCGGTTCGAAGACATGGTTGCAGGAATCATCGACGGCAACGCAACCGCTTCGCGACACGATACCAGTTTCCATCGGTTCCTTGCCGAGTTTCCAGCCGTCCGCACGGTCGAGCGTCCGCGTAGTTCCCATAAGGTTCAGCGAATCCGCATCGCCGTAGTGCCAAACGACCTTTTTGCCGTTGAGCATGAATTCGGCTTTCAGGTTCTCCGGCGAAAACCTGCCGTTCTTGACATAAGTCAGTTTGACATCCGAGGTCTTTATAGTCAGTTTCGACCGACCGTCGGCGACATCGAATGACGGAACCGGCAGTTTGCGATTGACGAACGTCAGCGTCGCCCGGTCCTCGAAAATGCCGTCCTCGCTCCACTCCATGCGAATCAATTGGGGTGTAAGTACGGTAAACCTTGCATTTCCGGCAACGACCACCGCTTTCACATCCGCCTTCGGGTCGTTGTCGGCAGAAGCGGCGGCAGGCAAAAACGCCATAATCACCGTTGCCGCCAAAATAGTTCTTTTCAATGGGTTCATATAGTTTCTGGTTTTAGTGTTGCATACGGTAGACGGTATTATTCCGCCTTCTTTACGATTACCGCGAAATTGTCGAAGCCGACGACCTCGACCGGCTGTTTCTGGTCGATGAACACATCGGCGGATTTCGCCTCATACGACTTTCCGTCGATTTCGACCTTGCCCATAGGCGAAAGCCGCGAAACAGAGATGCCGCGTGCGCCGACCGAAATCTCCTTTTCGGGAAGTCGCATGCTGCTCGAATCTATCTCCTGTTTCAGCGAAAGACGCTGCCACGTCTTGGCGCGCAGCGAAACGAGTGTCGTTATCAGCGACAGCAGCAGAACGACGGCGATGGTTATCGCCCCTGTCAATGTGCCGTAACCGTCGAACGCAAGATAGACGGCACTGCCGTAGCATACGAGCGACAATATCGTACCGACCGATATTCCCGGCAGAAGAAGCAGTTCCGCAACAAGGAAAAGCACTCCCAAAAATATTAAAAGGATGATGTAAAACATAAACTATCAGTTTTAAGGTTTCTTTACTTTCACTACGGCAACCGTCGGCTGTCCGTCCGTTTTTTCGACAGACGCCGCGACTTCGTCAGCCACGCTCTTGTCCGCAAACTTGCCGATGACGAACTTGTTGCCCACACGCGAAAACTCGCAATCGGCGTTTCGGGCAACGGCAATCGCCCGCACCTGCTCCGACAGCGTCGCGACGCCCGATATTTCGATATTGTATTCGCCCGTATTTTCCGCCGCCCATTTCGCAAGGTCGGTGATATACTCGCCGTCCACCCATACGACCACTTTCGGGTCGCGGAATCCGAGCCGTTTCAGATAGGCGACACCCTCGTTAGCCTCCTGCTCGGTGCGGAATCCGCCGACGAAATAGGCATGACGCCCGTTATGGTAAGCATCCGTATGCGAAAGCGGGGTAATGCCGCGCAGAGCCGAAAGGTTCGGACGGTTGGTGAATATTCCTATCCGTATACGGTATATCGTTCCATGCTCGTAAATCTTCGTTTTCGGGATAGGATTCTGGGCATTGTATATCGTCGGGCGAATCACTTTCAGCGGCTCGTACTCTATAAAATAACGCTTCTCCAATGTTATTTTGCCCGCGCGATAATCGATATTCTTCAAGCCTGTCGCCACACGTGCCAAAGAGTCTTTCGCGGAGACGAGGTCGAATGCCGAGGCGATTGCGATTTCGTAATCGAGCAAGCCCCGTTTCTGATAGTAATAATTCGCTACGGCGTCGGACGCATACGTGCCTGCACCGTCCGCAATATTCTGCGCTATCTCGTTGGTCTTACGCTCGGTCTCGGCGAGAATGTCGGAGCGTCCGCACTTCTCCATCAACAGATTGTACAGATACATCTTATTGTCGTACACGGCAGCCCAGTTCTGCTCCACGGCACGTTCAGCCAGTTCGGCAGCCTGCTGCACGAGCGAGAATCGCTGCATTATGCTGTCGGCGGCGGATTCGGTTTCCGCCTCCATATATTCGCGCTGGACGGCTATCATCGAGGCGTATGCGTTACGGTATTCGCCGACGGCATCGACGGCGTCAGCCTCCCTGTCCTGCACCTCGCGCAATGTCCGACAGTCAGAAGCGGACAGTTCGCGGGCAAAAACGTCGTTGTAGACCAGATTGGCGACTTTTCGCACCGGAACGCGCGGGGCGGACGATTCGCCGACGTCGGCAGACATCGTATCGACAGTACCGTCCGATGCGGTTTTGCCGAAATTCTCGGTCAGCCATTTGCGTTCGTATTCCGCCAATGCAGCGGCAGCCTTGTCGCACCTCGATTTGGCAACATACGATTCGCCTTCGAGCGCGACAATCCGCGCACCCAGCGACTCGCGCTCGGATTCCCGCTCCGCATATCTCGTCCGCATAGCCGAAATCTCCTGTGCGAGCGAATCGCGGCGGGCAATCTCCGTATTCATTCTACGGACGAGCGCGACATACGTACTGTCGCTGCGCAATCCGTCCTTTTCACAATTATCGGAAATCGCGGCACCGGCAGAAAACACGACGCCGGCGCACATCAATATTATATGAACAAACTTTTTCATCGCCACCATTTAATAAACAGCAACTGTATAAATCCGAATATCTCCAAACGTCCCATCAGCATCAGTATCGTACCCTGCAACTTCAATACAGCCGGAATTTCAGCGAAATTGCTCATCGAGCCGACCGAACCGAATCCCGGACCGACATTGCCGATACATGCGACCGTAGACGAAAATCCGGTCATCAAATCGAGACCGAACATCGTATTGACAACCGTTCCCGCCAATATGAGGAACAGATATATGACTATGAATACCACGACGGAGTGCAGTTGAGACTCGTCTTGCAGGATTCCGTCCACTCTGATTCTGATTACGGCATTGGGGTGTTGCTGCAACTTCAACCGCGCGGCGAAGACCTTTGCGAAAAGAATCAGACGGTTCACTTTAATGCCGCCAGACGTGGAACCGGCACAAGCACATATTATCGAACCGAAAATAAGCAATACAATAGCAAACGGTGTCCAAAGATTGGTATCGGCGGTAGCGAATCCAGTGGTCGAAATCACCGAAACGAACTGGAACGCAGACTGTCGGAACGACGACCATACGGTAGGATATATTCCTGCCGCATATATGCTTATGGCAATCGCGACGACGCATACCGCTATTATAGAGAAATACGTCCTGACGACCTCCGAACGGAATATGTTGTTCGATTTGCGGGCGAACGTGGCATAAATCAGTCCGAAATGGATACTTGCCAATATCATGGCAGCCATCAGTATAAGTTCGATTACCGGACTGTCGTAGAATCCGATGCTCGCATTCTTCGTGCTGAATCCTCCGGTCGCACATGCCGACATGGCATGGTTCAGGGCATCGAACCACCTCATTCCGGCAAGTTTCAGCAACATAGTCGTTATTGCAGTTAATCCTACATAAACAGTCAGCAGTATACGGACTATGATTTGCGTACGATAACGATAGTCATCCTTCGCCACCGACGACAGTTCGACACTCGACAATGCCATCTTGTTGGTCCCGAGCGACGGCAGGATGACGAGCGCGAACATGACCACGCCCACACCGCCTATCCATGCGGTAGCCGAACGCCAGAACAGCAAGCCCTGCGGCAGAGCCTCTATGTCGTTCAGAATGGTGGCACCCGTAGTGGTAAATCCCGAAACGCTCTCGAACCATGCGTTTATCAGCGAAAACTCGCCGCCCCAAATCAGATAGGGGAACATGCCGACGACGCTCGCCAGAATCCACGAGCCGACGACTATCGAGAATCCCTCCTTGTTGGTTATCGTATCGGCTTTCTGCACGAACAGCATCGGGAACAGACCGAGCAGCAGCGTAAGCAATGCCGACAACAGAAGAGGGTAGTAGCCCGAGTCCCTGTTGTCCATATACGAAATGAATGCCGACACCGCCATGAATGCCGACACACAAAGCATTACGGTCCCGATATATCTCAATATGACGCTGAAACGCATAATCCCGACTGCTTACTGTTTGTTCTGTTTGGAAATATTTATCAGGGTCTCGATATTGTCATCCAACTCTTTCAGTTCGTCTATCAACTCCGCCTTGACATTGTATGGCAGTTTGAACGACAGATACTCGCGCAGCGACCTGTTTATCTTCAAAATCGGACGCACGCAGTATACATTGATGAAATAGAAGAACATCAGCACGATTGCAATCATCACAATCAGCGAAATGAAGACCGGAGCGACCGAACGGTAGGCGTTCTTGTTGAGTTGTGCCGCACGCGGCGCGAGAGTGCCGTGATTCAAATCGACGAAACGTTCTATCTGCTGCATCAGACGGTCGTTTGCCGCCTTGTACACTTCGGTATACCAAACCTTTCCCACAACAGACAGCGAAACCGTTCCGAGTTCGAAATCGTCAGCCATAACCACATCCGTCCCCCACTCGGGTCCGAGTTCGGGCATATCCGAGTATTTCTCGGGCAGTTTATACTTGCGCGGCGATGACGACTGCAAAATATAGTTGTCGGTAAGCATTCTCAACTCGCTTACAGCCGAAGCGAGCGAATCGATGCTCTCCTTGTTGTACGATTCGCCACCGGTCGCGGCAAGACGACCTTCGAGGTCGTTCAAAGCCTTGCGGCACATGTCGCTATACGAGTCGTCGCAAAGCACGGTGATATTCATCGTCGCCACATTGTGGTCGCAAGCGGCATCGAGCATCTCTTTCGCCAACTCCATATTGCGCTTGCTCGCCGAGAGGATGTTTTCGGTATCGTTGCTCAGATTGCCGAGTTCGAACAGCGAAATCATTCCCGATATGAACAACAGGGCGACAATGCTCATGAATCCGACAGCGACGCGTTTACCTATGCCTTTCATAATCAAATCACGTTATTTTTGCAAATATAATAAATTCCGATGAATTTATTCGACAATATGCCCGCAAATATCGCACGAGGACGGTTCAACCGACATCAATTCCACACGGGAAATCGTATTTATCAAATCGCGGCGATACGGCACCTTTACTTTCAGATAGTTGCCCGTAAATCCCGACATCATGCCTCCGCGCTCGGTGCTTTCGAACAGAACCTCTGCCGTTTGCCCAATATATCTGCTGCAAAAGTCGAAGTGCAGACGGTCGCTCAACGCCTCCAACTCCTTGACCCGTGCGGTCGAGACCGAAGCCTGCACTTTGTTCGGGAAATCGACGGCAGGAGTGTTCGGACGCTCGGAGAACGGAAATATGTGCAGGAACGACGGCTCTATCGATGCGAGAAAGTCGTAACTGCGGCGGAACTCCTCCTCCGTTTCCCCCGGAAAGCCCGTGATTACGTCTATTCCGATGAACGCGTCCGGCATCGCCCGACGGACTGCGGCGATACGGTCGGCGAACTTAGCCGTCGTGTAGCGTCGACGCATCAACGCAAGCACCTTGTCCGAGCCGCATTGGAGCGGAATATGAAAGTGATGCTGGAATTTATATGACGATGCGCAAAATTCTATTATTTCATCAGTTAGCAGATTGGGTTCTATCGAGGATATACGGTACCGTTCGATACCCTCCACATCGTTCAACGCCCGTAACAAATCAATGAACTTTTCGCCGGTCGTCTTGCCGAAATCGCCCGTATTCACACCCGTAATAACGATTTCCTTCTGTCCGTTGGCTGCAATGTGTCGAGCCTGACCGACGACCTCTGCGATAGTGATATTACGGCTCGCACCTCTTGCATTATGGATGGTACAGTACGAACAGCAGTAGTCGCAGCCGTCCTGCACTTTCAGAAACGCTCTCGTCCGGTCGCCTCCCGAAAACGCGGAGAAGAAGTTGGCGATTTCATCGGTTTCGCAACTGTAAATCTGCGAACGCCCCCGCTCCGACAGTTCGAGTATGCGTTTATATGTATCCCCCTTATAATTGTTGCCCAACACAATATCCACTCCATCTATATCGGCTATTTCCTGCGGTTTGAGTTGGGCATAACACCCTGTTACGGCTATAATGGCATTCGGATTACGGCGGTGCAGTTTACGTATTATGTTGCGGCATTTCTTGTCGGCATGTTCGGTAACCGAACAACTGTTTATGATGCATATATCCGCCTCCTCGTCCGGAGCGACCCTCACGAAACCGCCCTCCTCGAACTGGCGGGCGATGGTCGAACTCTCCGAAAAGTTCAGTTTGCATCCCAACGTATGAAAATTTACCCTGCGTTGCATATTTGGTTTTGTTTGTCGTGCGAAGATACAAAAAGCGGATGAAAACTGCGCGATTCCGATAAAAAAGTGTAATTTTACGCGCTTAAAATAAAATCCGATGGGATTCATTCAGGACATATTCGAATACGGTTATCTGGGCAATGCTGTCATCGCGTGTCTGCTCTCGGGAATAACATGCGGTATAATAGGCACATACATCGTCGCCCGTCGCATGGTATTCCTTTGCGGAGGCATCACGCACGCATCGTTCGGAGGACTCGGCATAGCATTATACTTCGGAGTAAACCCGATTCTCGGCGCGATGACGTTCGCCATATTGTCGTCGCTCGGCATCGAATACGTCAGTTCCCGCGAAAAAATCAGGGAAGATTCGGCGACAGGTCTTATCTGGGGCATAGGAATGGCTGTCGGCGCGCTGTTCATGAGCCTTCGTCCGGGGTATACCTCCGGCGATTTGTCGAGTTTTCTGTTCGGTAACATAATCACCGTTACCCGCACGGACGTAATCGCGCTGGCAATAACCACCGTCGTATTGCTCTTAGCCGCGACACTCTGGCTCAAACCTATAATGTATATCGCCTTCGACCGCGAATTCTCGCGTTCGGCAGGTCTTCATACGCGCATCGTATCCTACACGATGTCCGTCGTAACGGCGATAACGATAGTTCTGTCGATTAGGATAATGGGCATCGTCCTGCTGATTTCGCTGCTGACAATGCCGGTAGTACTCGTCAATTTCCTGTCCAAATCCTACACGACCATAACTATATGGTCTGCGATAGTCGCCGCGGCAGCCGGAGTTTCGGGCATAACGATAAGTTACTATCTCGAAGTTCCGTCCGGTCCCGCGATAATATTCGTACTGACGATAGCGCTTATTCTGATAAAACCGCTATCTTTGTACATTGTAAAACGAGTCCGGCACTGAAAATATGAAAACCATACACAAACTCGTACTGAAAGCCTATCTCGGACCGATGTTCATGACATTCTTCATCGTCATCTTCGTGCTGATGATGAACTTCGTATGGCGTTATATCGACGAGCTGGTCGGCAAAGGACTCGATGCGGGCGTCATCATCGAACTGATAATGTACGCGACCGTCAACATGATTCCTATGGGACTCCCGCTGGCGATTCTGCTCGCAACGATAATGACGATGGGCAATCTGGGCGAGAATTTCGAACTGCTGGCGATGAAATCCGCCGGCATGTCGCTGCCACGAATCATGCAACCGCTCACAATCGTCGTCGGGCTTATATCCATCGGCAGTTTTTTCATCGTAAACAACCTCGTTCCGTATGCCAACAAGAAGATGCTCAGCATCATATACGACATACGCCAGCAGAATCAGGCTCTTGAATTTCAGGACGGGCTGTTTTTCAACGGCATCGACGACATGAGCATCCGCGTCGAGAAGCAGGACCCGACGACAAAACTGCTGCGCGGTGTCCTCATCTACGACAACCGCTCGTCAAACGGTAATATGACGACGACTATCGCCGATTCGGGTTATATCCGCCTCACCGACGACAAGAAATACCTGCTCGTAACGCTCTATAACGGCGAGACATACGAACAGACGCGCAACAACCAGTGGTACACCAAAAGCACGCTGCGCCACCATAAGTTCGACCGTCAGGACGGCAAAATCCCGATGTCGGGTTTCGATTTCGAACGCTCTGACGAGAATCTTTTCAGCAACAACAGCCAGACGAAGAATATCAACGAGTTGCAGCACGCAATCGATTCGCTCGACACGACGGTGGGCAACATCACGACGACCGCCTACACGCCGCTTCTGCGCGAGCAGATTTTCGTCCGCGACCCCGATGCCGTAACTCCGCCCGACTCCATCGTCATCGACCGTTCCGGAATGGGCAAAATCTACGTCATCGACTCCATCGCCAAAGCCGATGTCCGCACCCGCAACCGAATATGGAACGGCGCGCGCCAGTCGGCGAAAAACTCGCGAAACATGTTCTCATTCGACGAATCGACGTCGAAAGAGGCATTGAACCAACTCTATCGGAGCAAGAACGAGTGGCACCGCAAACTCGCGCTGCCGGTGTCGATTATGATTTTCTTCCTCGTCGGTGCGCCGCTCGGAGCGATTATCCGCAAAGGCGGACTCGGCATGCCGATAGTCATTTCGGTAATATTCTTCGTAATCTACTACATCATAAGCATATCCGGCGAGAAACTCGCGAAAGAGGGTACGTGGAACTCCTTCTTCGGCATGTGGATTTCGTCGCTGATTCTTGCGCCAATCGCCGTCTACCTGACATACAAGGCAACCAACGACTCGGCATTGCTCGACGTCGACTGGTATATCGGAAGATACAAACACTATAAGGAGGTATTTCTCGCGAAACTGCCCGAAAAGTGGCGCAAGAAACTCGACCGCACGTCAGACACCCCCGCAAAGAAATAAGACATACGAATGAACGCCAAAGATTTACGCATAATATTCATGGGTACGCCCGAATTCGCCGTACCGTCGTTGAAAGCACTGGTCGAGAACGGATATAACATCGTCGCCGTCGTAACGACACCCGACAAACCTGCGGGTCGCGGACTGAAATTGCAGGAAAGCGACGTGAAAATCGCCGCCCGCGAACTCGGCATCGAAACGATTCTCCAACCCGAGAAACTGAAAGACGAAGCATTCGTCGCAGCCATGCGCGAATTGCAGCCCGACCTCGGAATCGTAATCGCATTCCGCATGCTGCCCGAAATCGTATGGTCGATGCCGCGTTTCGGCACTTTCAACCTCCACGCATCGCTGCTTCCCCAATATCGCGGCGCAGCACCTATCAACTGGGCGATAATCAACGGCGAAAAGGAGACGGGCGTAACCACGTTCCTGCTCAATCACGAAATCGACAAAGGCGCGATTATCGGGCAGACCCGCGTTCCTATCGGCGATGACGACACAATCGGAACGATGTACGACAAACTGATGACCATCGGCAAATCACTCGTTCTCGACAGCGTCGAGCGCATCGCATCGGGCAACATCCGACCTATCGAGCAGACGCAGTCCGACGAAAATCTGCATCCTGCACCGAAAATCTTCAAGGACGACTGCATCATCGACTGGAACAAATCGGGACGCGCAATCATCGACTTCATACGCGGTCTGTCGCCTTATCCTGCGGCATGGTCGCACATGTACAAGAACAGCGAGGAGGTCGGCACGGCAAAGATTTTCGCCGCCCGCTTCGAACCGTCGCAACATTCCACGACTGTGGGCAGCGTCGACACCGACGGCAAGAACCGCTTTGCCGTGGCATGCGCCGACGGCTGGATTGCAATCGAGGAAATCCAGATTTCGGGCAAACGCCGCATGTCCGCACACGACCTGCTGTTAGGTCTTCGCGAACCGTCGCATTACGCATTCCGCTAATGCTTTTTAATAATTGATTAAAGTCTTTAAGGTCATTAAGGACTTTAAGGTCGTTAAGACCCTTTTTACGCGACCTCCACACGCGCAGCAAATAATCGGCAATGATACCGATAGGGTAGGCTCAAAAATGTCAAAGAACATTTTCGAGTGCTTGGAACAATATGTGCTTTATGTTAAATCGACCGCGGATGCTCCGTTTGTAGAATCTGACCCTGCGAAATCGGAGGTGTTCGATATAAAGGAAGCCGGCGCAGAACCAGAATTGGTAACATATTATGTAGATTTTGAGAATACGGCAGATACATATACAGATTGGACTTTCAATAATTTCACAAGTCGACAGACTGGAAATATTAAAAGTAACGGTGGCACATATTATGGAACTACAGGTGGTAAAGCAAGTGGTTATTTGCAGTTTAATTCATTGCTAGCAAACCCCAAAGGTCTTACTTTCTTTATCTCAAAGCAGTCTACTAATACCACCTCATCTACTTGGAAAATACAGCGATCTACAACTGGTTCTTCGAATTGGACAGATCTAAAATCTCAATCTGCAACCAGTATGACAAAAGGTGAGTGGCAGGAGGTTTCTATTGATTTGTCTGGCTATAATGATATTTACATAAGAATATATTATACAGGTTCCACTGCAATACGTAATATTGACGATGTTACATTGATAATTGAGAAATAGGTAAATATTAAATACTTATAATAACAATAATCGGTCGGGTATTAACCCGACCGATTATTGTTATAAATCATGAAGACTTTAATTTATTGTAAATTCGATCTTATTTACAAGTCGGCTTGATGTTGCGGTTTGTGCAACAAGTTTAATATATAAATATCCGTCTTGAATATCCGTAGTTGTAAACGTCGCAGAAACTTCTACTGTCTTTTTTGCAGACGTATTTGAAACCGTTTTTCCTGTATCTGTCCAACTCTGTTTGTCTTTGCTGTAATAAATATTATATGTTTGCGATGCATTATTATATGTTCCCGCTGTAAATGTAATCGAACGAGTTGCAGTAAGATTTTTGACTGGAATCGTAAATAACCAATATCCATTTTTAGGGAATTGACCATTATATATACCTGTGCCACTTGATGCAGTTGTTGTTGAAATTTGCAAATTAGTACCACTTGCATTTATAATTTCTATTGATGCAGAATTGTCCGATGAATAGAATTTATTTGATGAAATTTCTGGTGCTGTTCCAGATACAATGTTCCATGAAACTGGGAGTCCGACAATTTCTAGTTCTGCGCCGGCTTCCTTTATATCGAACACCTCCGATTTCGCAGGGTCAGATTCTACAAACGGAGCATCCGCGGTCGATTTAACATAAAGCACATATTGTCCAACTTCAAATTTGATGCTTGCGTCTTTTTTTGTAATTGTCAGAGTAACGACATTATCATTGGTAACGATATTGCCATTAACATCATTAACAAGCGTTCCGGTTTCTTTGTCTGTACCCTTATACAATTCCCACGCATAGGCTGTTGCAGGCTCAACTTTATTCCACGATGCCATGATTGCATCAACAGTGCCGCTTACCGAAGTAATAGTCGGTGCATCAAGTTTTAATGATTTCTGCGTAACTTTAATGACTCTCGAAGTCGTACCATTCTCATTGGTAGCCTTTACTACGATAAACGCAATTCTCGCGTTATTATCTTCATTGTTAGACATTGCACAGTATACGACATAACCATTTTCATACGAAGCAACCAACCAATCACTCTCTGTTGTCGCATTATTGTCGTTATACGCACCGACTTCGATGTTAGTTGTATTGGTATCAAGTTTTATAGTGGTATCATATACATTTGTATCATTTCCTGCCAATGTAATATCACTATCCGGAGTCAATGTAAGAATAGGCGGTAAAATAGACGGGTCAACAGATTGTTTTTTGTATAGTGTAATTTTGCTATTTGAATTATCCTGAGTTGCACTGTTGTAGCATCTCCAATCTTGATTGCTATAAACAGCAAGATATCTGCTATTATTTTTACTTTTCAGATAAAAAGTATTAGTATTATTTATAGCAGATATTGCCCAAACACCATCATTACCTGATACTGATGTTTGATCAGTACGTAAATTTGTAAGCGAACCTGAATTAGGGTTATTTACCAAATAATGGGTCGATTTTATAGTCATTGCATCCGTTGTACCACTAAAATTCCATATCATATTATTAGACACTACGGATTCTATCAGATTCTGATCGCTGCTTAATGTAATATTAGTATTATATGCAGGTTTGCTTGCTTTATTCTCATCTGCCAAATAGCCACATTTATCGCCTATACCAACTATTACATAATCACCGGCAGTAACATCCGCAATATCTGTTACGCGAATCCACTGTACAAAATTAGGATCCTCTTCCGGAGCAACAAACCCGAAATTCAAGGTCTTTATTCTACCGGCGGTAAAGGTCGTTGCATTTGGCAACTCCAAAGTCTTCACGCAATCACCTTTATCGGTAGATACCGTAATCGTAAGCGTTTCACCCGCAGCAGCAGTAAACGGTTTGATGCCGAGGTAGAATTTTGCACTCTGACCCGCCGCAATAGCAGCATCGGTTACGGTAAGCGAAGCCTTTTTCGAGACATAAGTATCACCACTTGACACATACGCTGCATTATCACCTGCAAAATTGATATAATAAGTACCGACAATATCATTAGAAGAAGTCTCAAAACTTACTCCATTTACGGTAATATCTTCAGATTCGGTATTGGTAACATTAACTGCAATAACGGAAGTAAGGTGATTCATCTGAACCGCGACTTTTGCAGTTGCCGCAACATCCGTGGCTTTGCCACAAAGTGGATAATTCGGACCTGCAATATGCTTCATATTGCTGACACCGATTTGGCTTTGGGCGGCATTAAACTCTGATCCTACAACAAGATATCCGCCGTTATCATTTACAGGATCTGTAACATATTTTGAATAAGGATAGAGCAAATACCAATCGTAGGTTGCACCATCTTCAAGCGCGCCGGAAAGAGCACCAGTAAAACGTCCGCTCGCTAAATCTGTTTCTGCAATAGAGAACGACCCGTCATCTTTATAATCGGCAGTACCGGCTACGGCATGAAAAACATTCAACGCATCGTCGGCAGCCCATTTCGTGGACATTCCGTCATTAGTAGTACGAGTATCGGCATTTGCAAAGAGTTCGAATGCCTGACCTTTGGTTTCCGGAACGATATTCTCTTCTTCGTTCTTCGTACAATTCGTGAGGGTTAATGCGGCTAACATCAAACCCAAAGTGAAAATAGATTTTTTCATAATTCCTATTCGGGTTAAATGTTAAAAACTCAATTCGTCGTTGTCAGTTTCCCAATCATTGATGCCAACGGTATTAGTGGCTTCAAATCCGCGCTCGACGACGGATTCATACATTTCGATTTCGGGAGCAGTATACTTCCCCCCCCCCGAAAATTTTGCTGTTTACAGTCATTTTCATAAGTCTTTTGTGGTTTATTTAGTATAATTAAATTAAAAATAATTCAATATATATACGCCGGTCGCAGACAAAAAATCCGGCATCGCATACAACTCCCTTGAAAAACTTAACAAAGTTAAGGCTTTTTTTGCGCAATTATTTCATTATACCGCATAAATAATCAACAAAAAGTGAACAATCAGCGATTAGAGGGGGGGGGCTTTGAAAAGTCATTAGGGACTTTAAGGTCTTCAATGACCTTGAAGAAGATATTGTGTGGATAAAATTTCGGCGATAAGGCTTTGCGGTTTGCCGAAATTTGTTATCTTTGCATCATCGGTACAAATTGCCGAACGACACGGTAAAGAGAACAAAATCACATTATACGACTATGAAGAAATACAATTTCAATGCAGGTCCATCGGTTTTGCCCGACGCAGCCCTCGAAAATGCAGCAAAAGCAATCATCGATTTCAACGGAACGGGATTGTCGATTCTCTCGATTTCGCATCGTACGAAGGAGTTCGAGGAGGTTCTGGCTTCGGCGCAGTCGCTGTTCCGCGAGTTGCTCCATATTCCGGACAACTACAAGATATTTTTCGTCGGTGGCGGCGCAAGCACACAGTTCTTCCATATTCCGGCGAACTTTCTGAAAACCAAAGCGGGTTACGTACACACAGGCGTCTGGACGAAGAAGGCGATAAAGGAGGCGAAACTCTTCGGCGAGGTGCAAATCATAGCGTCGTCGGAGGACAAGAACTTCACGTACATTCCGAAAGGATTCGAGATTCCGTCGGATTTGGACTACCTCTATATCTGCGCCAACAACACGATTTACGGCTCGGAGTACAAGACCGACATCGATTCGCCGGTACCGCTTATCGCCGACATGAGTTCGGACATACTGAGCCGACCGGTAGACGTGTCGAAATACGCGATAATCTACGGCGGTGCGCAGAAGAACCTCGCTCCGGCGGGAGTAACGTTCGTAATCATCCGCGACGACATGTTGCAGAAAGTGGTCCGCGAACTGCCGTCGATGGTGAATGTCAATACGCACGTCGATAACGACTCGATGTTCAACACGCCGCCGGTATTCCCGATTTACGTGATGAACGAGGTACTCAAATGGCTGAAATCGATAGGCGGAGTGGAGGAGATATACCGCCGCAACGTCGAGAAGGCGGAGATGCTCTACAACGAAATCGACCGCAACTCGCTGTTCCGTCCGACGGTGGCGAAGGAAGACCGCTCGCTGATGAACATCTGTTTCGTAATGGCGGAGGGCAAGGAAGACCTCGCGCCGGAGTTCCTCGAATTCGCGAAGGCTCGCGGAATGGTCGGAATCAAGGGACACAGACTGGTCGGCGGTTTCCGCGCGTCGTGCTACAACGCCTGCCCGAAAGAGGCTGTCGAGGCGTTGATTGCATGTATGCAGGAGTTCGAAAAACTTAAAACCGAATAAGCCATGCCTACGATAATACCTTACACATACGAGAAAAAGGAGGAACAGAAGATTTATTTCACATCATTGGTCGAAGGCATGAAAATACTGATTGCAACAGAGAAGCCGTTCGCAAAGAAGGCTGTGGACGGAATAAAAGAGATTTTGGAGGCTGCGCACTACGAAGTAGCGCTGCTCGAAAAATACACCGGCAAGTCGCAACTGCTCGAAGCGGTACACGACGCCGACGCGCTTATCGTGCGCAGCGACAAGGTTACGACAGAGGTGCTGGACGCCGCTCCGAATCTGAAAATCGTGGTTCGCGCAGGCGCGGGATACGACAACGTGGATACAGCAGAGGCCAAACGTCGCGGAATCGTCGTGATGAACACGCCGGGGCAGAACTCGAACGCCGTTGCGGAGTTGGCGTTGGCGATGATGATATACATGTCGCGCAACAAGTTCACTCCGGGTACGGGTGCGGAGATTCATGGCAAGACGCTCGCCATACACGCTTACGGCAATGTCGGCAAACTCGTCGGTCGCAAGGGAAAGGCACTCGGAATGAATGTCATCGCATACGACCCGTTCATCACCGACCCGCAGGTTTTCGCCGCCGACGGGGTGGAGCAGGTCGGCTCGATAGCGGAGTTGTATTCGCGCGCCGATTTCCTGTCGCTGCACATTCCGGCGACCGAGCAGACCAAAAAATCTATCGGATACGACCTGTTGAAGTCGATGCCGAAAGGGGCTACGCTCGTGAACACCGCCCGCAAGGAGGTTATCGACGAAGCGGGGCTTATCGAGGCTCTGACCGAACGCGACGATTTGAAATACATCACCGACATCGCACCGGAAGCCGATGCCGAGATGGCGGAGAAGTTCGGAAAGCGTTATTTCGCTACGCCGAAAAAGATGGGTGCGGAGACTGCCGAGGCGAACATCAACGCCGGACTGGCTGCCGCGCGGCAGATTGTCGATTATTTCGTCAACGGCAACACAAGATTTCAGGTAAACAAATAAAAAACTTTCGGTGCGGCGGTCGTGCGATTGCCGCACCTTATATATAATAACGATATGGTAAGAATAAAACCTTTCCGAGGAATCCGTCCGCCGAAAGAGTATGCGGCGGAGGTCGCATCGCGTCCATACGACGTACTCAATTCGGCGGAAGCGAAAGCCGAAGCGACCGAACGTTCGCTCCTGCACATCATAAAGCCCGAAATCGATTTCGAGCCGATTGCCGACGAACATTCGGCGGAGGTCTACGACAAGGCGGTGGAAAATTTCCGTCTGTGGAGAAAAAATGGTTGGTTGAAGCAGGACGACAAGGAGTGCTACTACGTATACGCACAGACGATGGATGGACGGACGCAATACGGGTTGGCGATGTGCTGCCATTTCGAGGATTATCTGTCGGGGGCAATCAAGAAACACGAACTCACGCGTCCCGACAAGGAGGAAGACCGCATGATTCACGTACGCAACCAGAAAGCCAATATCGAACCTGTATTTTTCGCATATCCCGACAATGCCGAAATCGACGCGATAGTTGCCGCAACTGTCAGCAAGCCGGCGGAATACGATTTCGTGGCGGAAGACGGATTCGGACATGCGCTTTGGGCAATCGACGATGACGAGTCGATACACCGCATAACCGAAATCTTCGCATCGGTGCCTGCACTTTACGTCGCCGACGGACATCACCGCACTGCCGCAGCCGCACGGGTGGGACAGGAGATGATGTCGAAGAATCCGAACCATCGCGGCGACGAGGAGTACTGCTATTTCCTCGCCGTTACCTTCCCGGAATCGCAGTTGCGCATCATCGACTACAACCGAGTGGTGAAAGACCTTAACGGATTGAGCGACGATGAGTTCGTCTCCGTTCTGAACGATAATTTCAAGGTCGAAAAGATAGGCAAAGAGATTTATACGCCCAATGCGCTCCACAATTTCGCGATGTATCTCGGCGGAGAGTGGTACAGCCTGACTGCGAAAGAGGGGACTTACGACGACAACGACCCGATAGGCGTACTCGACGTTACCGTCCTTTCCGATTTGGTATTGGACAAACTTTTAGGCATAAAAGACCTGCGTACCTCGAAGCGCATAGATTTTGTGGGCGGAATCCGCGGTCTCGGCGAACTGAAACGCAGGGTGGACAGCGGCGAGATGAAAGCGGCGTTCGCATTATATCCGGTTTCGATGAAGCAGTTAATCGACATCGCCGACACGGGCAACATCATGCCGCCTAAAACGACATGGTTCGAGCCGAAACTGCGCTCGGGAGTAGTCATCCATTCATTCGAATAACAAGTCATGAAAGCATTGCGGATACTTGCGGTTACAGTCGTTTTGATACTGTCCGCCGCATCGCTTACGGCTGCCGACAACGGCGGCAAACGGGCGGAATGGATATTCTCGAAAGCGAAGAATCCCAAAGCGGCGATAGATTTCGTCGAATCGGGACGCTACTGCTCGCAGGCGGGCGAACCGTCCGAAATCAGTTTCGTTCGTGCGAAACGCTCTGCCGACCCGGCGAAAAGACTGTCGCACAAAAACGGAATGCCGATTGCCGAAAACTCGGCGGCAGGCGACTACTGGCTGTTCGAAATGCCCGTCGGACATCTCGATGCAGGCACGGTAATCGATTTCTGGGCGATGTTTTTCAGCAATCCTTGCGATACGCCGCACAAATTCATGTTCGAATATTGCGACGGCGGCAAGTGGATTCCGGTATACGTACCAAAGAAAGAGGACGGCGTAAAATACAACTGTCTTTCGACGACGTCAGACAAGCATCCGCGCCGTCTGTGGCGGTCAGTACGGCTGTCGAAGCCTGTCGACAACGGCGCAGTCAGATTCCGCATCAGGCAATCGGACAAAACGGTTCTGTCCACGACGCTCGGCGGTTCGACTACGGGGCAGTCGCCGAAAATAATATGCTACGATGCGTCTGTTCCGCGCGATACGCTGAAAATGCTGTTCCTCGGAAACAGTTATACGTACTATAACGAGTATCCGGTAATATTCAAGGAGATTGCATGGCGCGAAGGGCATTACGCCGACTGCGACATATTCGTTTCAGGAGGCTATACGATGAAGGCGCACCTTGCCAACAAGGTCAGCCGCGAAACCGTCGAAAAGGGCGGCTACGACTATGCATTCCTGCAAGACCAGAGTTTCAACGCCGTACTTATCGGCACCGAAGAAGACAAAGGCGTAGTCGAGAACATGACGAAGATGACAGACCGCATCAAAAAATACAGTCCCGACGCCAAAACGGTCATCGAAATCACCTGGGGGCGCAAATTCGGCAGCAACAATCTCGGGAAGAAATACGAATATCTGCCGACCAAATATCCGTCCTATTTTTCGGATTACAACGCCATGCAGAACCGTCTTACCGACATGATTACCGAAGAGGCGCGCATCACCGGTTCGCAAGTGTCGCCCGTAGGCATCGCATGGCAAATCGTCCGCCGCGAGCGTCCGGACATCGAACTGTACGGCAAAGATGCGCACCACCCGTCGTATGCGGGTTCGTATCTTTCGGCGGTCGTCGCGTATCTGACGGTTTACCGCACTCCGTTCGGAGACAATCCGATAAACGGCAAACTCGATGCTGCGACTGCGGCATATTTGAGGGATGCGGCACAGCGGGCGGTACTCAAAGGCGAAAAATAACCTGTGTCAGGAAATGACAACGTGTTCCAAAAAGCATTACCTTTGCATAAGTTGAAGATTACACTAAACACCAAAATATAATTACCATGACTATTAAAGAAAGAATGGACAAGGCGCTCGAAATGGCGGGTCAGACCAAGGGTGCCGAAATTTCGCAGGGTGCAATCAAAAGCACTCCCGCATTGTTCAAAAAATTCTTCCCGGGAGAGAAGGCGATTGTAATCACCGACCACTTCGTCTGGACTGCTGCCGGTGAAGCCGTATACAACATCATGAATGCCGAGGGCATCGAGTGCGAAAAATTCGTCATTCCGGACAAGAGTTTCCATGCCGAATGGAAATATGTCGAAATGGTGGAGGAGGTCCTCAAAAACAGCAACGCAATCGCAATCGCGGTAGGTTCGGGCGTTATCAACGACCTCTGCAAACTCGCATCCCACCGTCTCGGCAAACGCTATATCTGCATCGCTTCGGCGGCATCCGCAGACGGCTATTCCACGTCCGGCGCGGCTATCGTCAAGGACGGTTCGAAGCAGACTTTCTTCTGCCCTGCACCGCTCGTAATCATCGGCGACTCCGAAATTCTCCGCAACGCACCGGCACGCCTTACCGTAGCAGGTTATGCCGACCTCGCAGCGAAGATTCCAGCCGGCGGCGAATGGATGATAGCCGATTTGTTCGGTACAGAGCCTATCATTCCTGACGCTTGGCATGCAATCCACGACATGCTTCCGGAACTGCTCGCAGATGCGCAGGCTATCGCAGACCGCACCCACAAGGCGGTAGAGAACCTCTTCGCGGGACTTACCATGGCAGGCGTCGCAGCGCAGATTGCGAACTCGACCCGTCCGCTCTCGTGCGCCGACCACCTTTACAGCCATATCCTCGATATGACTCACCACACGTTCGAAGGTCGCATGGTACTGCACGGATTCCAGGTATCGGTCGGAACTCTCACGATGTGCGCATTCTTCGACCAGTTGCTCAAAGAAGACCTCACCAAACTCGATGTGGATGCATGCGTTGCAGCATGGCCTACCAAGGAGCAGGAGATTGCCCGCGCAACCGAACTCTTCAAGAATTTCCCTGTTCCGGAACTCGGTCCTACCGAAATCGCCAAGAAATGGCAGTCGCCGGAGGAGATTCGCCGGCAGTTGAACCTCGTCAAGAGCGTTTGGCCCGAGTTCAGCGAGAAACTGCGCAAGCAGGTTTACTCCTTCGACAAGATGTACAACCTGTTCAAGACCGCCGGTGCGCCGGTAGACCCGACCCAAATCGGAGTTTCCCGTCAGACATGGCGCGACAATACGCACCTCGTACAGTTGATGCGATTCAGAATCAATCTGTTCGACCTCGCCAAACGCGCTCAAATCTTCGACAAACTCGTAGACGGCGTATTCGGCAAAGGCGGCGTGCTGGAAGCATAATCACGCTTCGCATTTCGACGACAATAGCGGCTGTCCGTTTTCGGCAGCCGCTATTTTTATGTTTATAAATGGATTTTTACTATCTTTAACTACGTTTTAGATACTCCGTCTCGGCATAATCAAATTAAAATTTGCTTCTGCTCTCGACTTTTCGTATCTTTGTCAAAACCCTATTTACTATTTTATATGATAAAAAATATCGTTTTCGACTTCGGCGGAGTGATAGCCGAAATGACACGCGAAAATTCGGTAAAGGCATTTGCCGACCTCGGGCTGCCCGACGCTGATTCCAGACTGGACAAGTATCACCAGACCGGAATATTTCAGGAATTGGAGGAAGGTCGCCTGAGTGCCGACGGATTCCGTCGCGAAATAGCCTCGCTGTGCGGACATGACGTAACGATGGAGGAGGTCAGGTATGCTTGGCGACGCTTTTTCAGCGATGCCGACATGCGAAAACTCGAATACCTCGACGAACTCCGCAAGAAATATCGCGTCTATCTACTCAGCAATACCAATCCGTTCGTGATGTCGTGGGCTTGCAGCACCGGCTTTTCGCCTGCCGGCAGACCGCTTACCGATTATTTCGACAAACTCTATCTCTCCTACGAAATAGGGCATACCAAACCGGTACGCGAAATATTCGACTACATGATTGCCGACAGCGGAGTCGTTCCGGAGGAGACCGTCTTCGTCGATGACGGAACGTCGAACATCGAAACCGGTCGCAGCGTCGGATTCGTTACGCTCCAACCCGACAACGGCGAAGACTGGCGCGACGATTTGACATTGCTTCTGAACGGCATAAACGGTTAGTTGCGAAACCGCAATCGACGCTTCCTTGCCAAAAACCGCATCGGCTTTGGCGTTTTCTGATTTGTTTTTTGTAATTTTGCACAACCAATGCGCAACAATATGCAAAAATCAATGACGGGATTCGGCAAAGCCGAAACCACTATCAATAACAAGAAATTCACTGCGGAGATTCGTTCGCTGAACTCCAAACAATTAGACCTCTCGATAAAGGTTCCTGCCGCATACCGTGCGGCAGAATACGAACTGCGCAACATAGCATCGCAAATGCTCGTGCGCGGCAAAATCGACATCACGGTAACAGTCGAAACTACCGACACCGAGACATCGGCGCAAATCAACCGCGATTTGTTCCGCGCCTATCTGCATCAGGTTACCGACGCGCTCGCATACTCGGGCATCGATGCCGACTACGACGCAATCGTTCCCGCGGTATTGAAGATGCCGAACGTAATCTCCTCCGACACCGCATCCGCACCGGAAGCGGAACTCAAAGCAATAAAGGATGCCGTTACGGAGGCGGCGAAGCGGCTGGACGCATTCCGCGAGCAGGAGGGAGCGACGCTCATCGCCGACTTGCTGCGCAGAGTGGACAAAATCGAGGCATATCGCAACGAAATAACGCCGTTCGAACAGTCGCGAGCCGATGTCATCCGCACGAGAATCCGCGAAAGCATCGAGAAGTTGGGCATCGAGGCGGACAACAACCGGTTGGAGCAGGAGATGATTTTCTATATCGAGAAACTCGACATCACCGAAGAGAAAGTCCGCTTGCAGAACCACTGCAAATATTTCCGCGAAGTCGCCGAGAATGAGCCGCAGGCGGGACGCAAACTGGGTTTCATCGCCCAGGAGATGGGACGCGAAATCAACACCACCGGTTCGAAGGCTAACCAGCATGACATACAGATTCTGGTCGTAAAGATGAAGGACGAACTGGAAAAAATCAAGGAGCAGGTTCTCAACCTGCTGTAAGCATCATCGGCGACAATGGAGAAACTGATAATATTTTCGGCACCGAGCGGCTCGGGCAAGACGACCATCGTCCGCGAACTGCTCAAAAAATATCCGCAGTTCGAATTTTCGATTTCGGCGACTTCGCGGTCGCCGCGCGGGACGGAGCGCAACGGCGAAGACTACTATTTCATGACCAACGAGGATTTCATGAAAGCCGTCGCGGAAGACCGGTTCGTCGAATGGGAGGAGGTCTATGCAGGAACCTGCTACGGCACACTCAAAAGCGAAACCGAACGAATCTGGGCGAAAGGCAACGTCATCATCTTCGATGTGGACGTAATGGGCGGAATAAACCTGAAAAAGATTTTCGGCGACAAGGCATGTTCGATATTCATCATGCCGCCGTCGGTCGAGGAACTCGAACGGCGATTGATATGCCGCGGCACGGACTGCGCCGAGGTCATCGCAAAACGGGTCGCGAAAGCGGAGTTCGAAATATCGAAAGCCGACGCATTCGACCATGTGGTCGTAAACGACATTCTCGCGGATGCAATCGGAGCGACCGAAAAGATAATCGACGCATTTTTGGCTGAAAGGGTATGAAAAAGAGGGTAGCACTCTACTTCGGTTCGTTCAATCCGGTTCATCGCGGGCATATCGCCCTGACGGAGTGGGTCGTGGAGCAGGGATTGTGCGATGAAGCCGTATTGATAGTCTCGCCGCAGAATCCTCTGAAAAGTTGCACCGAACTCGCGCCCGAATTCTCCCGATTCGAGATGTGCGAACTCGCATGCGCCGAATCGAAATACCCCGACAGGATAAAGGTGTCGGCAATAGAGTTCACCCTCGAAAAACCGTCGTACACAATCAACACGCTGCGTTTCCTGCGCGCCAACTTCGGCAGCGAAATGCAGTTCTCGATACTTATCGGTGCCGACAACATGGCGATATTCGACCGATGGGTGGCGCACGACGAGATATTGCGTGATTACGAGATAATGGTCTATCCGAGAAGCGGATACGACAACATAAAATATCCGGTCGGAGTACATTATCTCGCCGACGCGCCGATATTCGACTACGCCGCCACCGAAATACGCGATGCGGTCGGGCGCGGCGAGAATATCGACGACAAGGTATGCCCGTCGGTGGCGAAATATATCCGCGAACACAATCTGTGGAGTCCCGCGATGCGAATCTCGAATCTGAACGAACGGATTGCGGCGAATCCCGATGATTCGGCACTGCTCACGGAGCGCGGGATGTGGCATTTCCGCATGAAGGAGTTCGACCTTGCGGCAGCGGATTTCCGCGCTGCGCTGGCAACCGGCGGAGACAACAAAGAGGCGGCTGAATTTCTCGCGATTACGGAAGAAACTTTAAGAAACGGAATAATATAGCATATATGAACAGACTTAAAATAGCACTTCTCGCAGGCGGCAATTCGTCGGAACGCGAAATCGCATTGCAGAGTGCCGGACAGATAGCCGATGCGCTCGACGCATCGAAATACGACGTGAAGGTCATAGACTTGCACCATCGCGACTGGATGTACACCGCGCCCGACGGACGCAAATATCCGCTCGACAAGAACGATTTCTCGCTCACGGTGGACGGCGAACGGACGGAGTTCGAATACGCGCTGATAATCATCCACGGAACACCGGGCGAGGACGGCAAACTGCAAGGCTACCTCGACATGATGGGCATCCCGTATTCGTCGTGTTCGCAGGTGTCTTCCACAATCACATTCGACAAAATCACCACCAAACGGGCTGTTGCCGGTCGCGGAATCAACCTCGCCAAGGAGATTTTGCTCGGTCGCGGCGACAAAGCGGATGCCGCCGAAATCGTCGCGCGCCTCGGACTGCCGGTATTCGTCAAGCCTAATGCGAGCGGCAGCAGTTTCGGAGTTACCAAGGTTACCGATGCCGCCGGAATCGAAGCGGCAGTCGAAAAGGCATTCGCCGAGAGCGACGAAGTACTTGTAGAAGAGTGCATAACGGGACGCGAAGTCGGCTGCGGGGTAATGATTGCAGGCGGCAAAGAGTATCTGTTCCCGATTACCGAAATCGTTCCGAAGAAGGAGTTCTTCGATTACGAAGCCAAATACGAAGCGGGAATGTCGGAGGAGATTACGCCTGCGCGGATATCCGACGACATAAAGGCAAAACTCAACCGCATGACGCTGGATGCGTACCGCGCCTGCCGCTGCCGAGGCGTCGTGCGCATCGACTTCATCGTTACCGACGCCGGCGAGCCGTACATGATTGAGATAAACTCCATCCCAGGCATGAGCGGCGGAAGCATCGTTCCGAAGCAGGTACGGGCAATGGGCATGACGCTCGGAGAGTTGTACGACATCGTAATCGCCGACACGCTAAAACGCTGACCGATGATAGAAATCGACGGTAAAATAGTCAGCGACGACATTCTGACCGAATGTTTCGCATGCGACATCACCCGCTGCAAGGGCGAATGCTGCGTGGACGGCAATTCGGGCGCGCCGCTCGAAATGGAGGAGGCGGACATATTGGAGGAGGAGTACGAGAACTACAAGCCATACATGACGCCCGAAGGCATCGAGTCGGTCGAACGGCAGGGATTCATGGTCGTCGATTGCGACGGCGACTACACCACGCCGCTGGTCGACGATGCCGAATGCGCATATTCGTATCGCGAAAACGGCATTACGCTGTGCGCTATCGAGAAGGCGTTCCGCGAAGGCAAATGTTCGTTCCGCAAACCCATATCGTGTCATCTCTATCCGATTCGGCTCATCAGTCTGTCGAACGGCACGACAGGGCTCAACTATCATCGCTGGAACGTATGTTCGTCGGCATGCGAGAACGGTCGCAAACTCGGTATCCCCGTTTACAAATCGCTGCGCGAGCCTATCATACGGCGGTTCGGCGAAGAGTTTTACAAGGCATTGGAATGTGCCGAAGATTTATTGAAGAGTTATGACAAGAAATAGAATCACAGGAATAATCGTATCCGCGACGCTGGCGTTATGCTGCGCCGATGCGTATGCACAGGATACGGAAAATGCAGGCGACAGCGTAATCGTGGCGGCAAAACCGACGGTCCTGCCGGTTACGCCCGTAACGCCGGTGCGCGAACTGCGCAGCGCGATAATCGTCGATACGCTGCCTACGGACAATGAAGCCGTAAGCATCGTGCTTTACAACGACAATACATGGCGATACGTGCGCAACCGCACAATCGAGAAAGACTCGACCGTTTTCAGCAAATACTGGAATACCGACACCATTTCGCCGTATCGCGACGTGCCGTTAAACACGCTGCCGAAATCGGTGGCGATTTCGCTGGTCGATACATTGAAAAACTACCATTATCCGTACATAGGTCGCATCACGTCGCGTTACGGACCGCGCCGACGCCGCAACCACAACGGCATCGACATCGCGCTGAAACTCGGCGACACGGTATATTCGGTATTCGACGGACGTGTCAGATTCTCCAAAAGCACCGAAACCGGCTATGGCGGACTGGTCATCATCCGTCATGACAACGGGCTCGAAACGTACATGGGACACCTCTCCAAGCGACTTGTCGAAGCCGGCGAGTGGGTCGTTGCCGGACAGCCAATCGCCTTGGGCGGCAGTTCGGGTCGTAGCACGGGACCTCATCTTCATTTCGAATTCCGCTACTGCGGACAATCGTTCGACCCCGAACGGCTTATCGATTTCAAGACGGGAAATCTGAGGCGCGAGACATTCCTGCTCAAACGTTCGTATTTCGACATCTACTCCAAGTACGACCAGAATTTCGACGACGAAATCGCCAACTACAACGACGACAAGAAGGAGGCTGCGGAACTCGAAGCAAGACGCTATTACACGGTACGCAAGGGCGACACGCTGAGCGGCATCGCATACCGCAACCATACGACCGTCGCACGCATCTGCAAACTCAACGGAATCAGCGCACAGAAGACGTTGAGCATCGGCAAGAGGCTGCGAATAAAATAATCGGCAACGACATAAAAATACTCCGGAATATTTCTATTCCGGAGTATTTTTTAATCCCGCATGCGCCGAAAACGACGCAGCATGTTGCCGGTTATGACACACCGCTATACCCGTGCGCCGAAAATCGAAGAGCCGATGCGCACCATTGTCGAACCGCAATCGACGGCAATAGGGTAGTCGTCGGACATTCCCATCGACAGAATATCGAAATCCGCTCCGAACATCGGCGCGAGTTCATCCTTTATGGCAGCAAGCCGTCCGAAATCGGAACGCACGACCGCCGCATCGTCGGTATTCGTCGCCATACCCATAATTCCGCGAATACAGATATTGTGCAACTGCGCGAAAGCATCGCTTTGCAGATACGTTTTCAGTTCACCGTAATCCCAGCCGCTTTTGGTCTCCTCCTGCGCGACGTGGATTTCGAGCAGACAATCGATTGTCCGTCCGCATCGTGCGGCTTCGCGGTCGATACATTCGAGCAGCCGCGCACTGTCCACCGACTGTATCAGCGAAACGAACGGCATTATCGCCCGCACCTTGTTCGTCTGCAAATGTCCTATCATCTGCCACTCGATGTCTTTCGGCAGAGTTTCGTATTTGGCAACGAGTTCCTGCACGCGGCTCTCGCCGAATATGCGCTGCCCTGCATCGTACGCCTCCATTACGGCTTCGGCTGGGTGGAATTTCGACACGGCGACGAGCGTTACTCCCTCGGGCAGCGTCGCACGGATTTCGGATAGACGTGATGAAACTGACATATTTTACTGTTTGGTCGTGCAAATTTAACACCGCAGAACAGAATTAGCAACCGTAATGCCCAAATATTCGACGGCACGAAGCATATAAGACGAAATTTGGCGGAAATATTCCTATCTTTAAGATACTCTCGCTCGGGAATGTCCAAATAAATTTGACATTCCTCTCGCTTATTCGTATCTTTGCATAAGACATTAAAGCAAAAACGATATGAAAAGACTGATTCTAACGGCAATCTGCGCGACCGCTTCGCTGTCGGCACTCGCATGCACCAATTTCATCGTAACGAAAGGCGCATCGACCGACGGCTCGGTAATGGTTACGTATGCCGCCGACTCACATGCGCTCTACGGTGCGCTCTACAAGTACAATCCTGCGAAGAAACCGGCTGCAACGATGCCCGTCTACGAATGGGACACGGGCAGATACATGGGCGTAATCGAGCAGGCTGCAACCACATACGCCACCGTTGGCAACATGAACGAGCATTCGCTCATAATCACCGAGACCACATGGGGCGGACTTTCGCAACTCGAAGACAAGACCGGCAAAATCGATTACGGTTCGTTGATATACATAACGTTGCAGCGCGCCCGCACGGCACGCGAAGCGATAGACATCATCGTCGAACTCGCGAACAAATACGGCTACGCATCCGAAGGCGAATCGTTCTCGATAGCCGATGCGGACGAGGCTTGGATTATGGAGTTGATTGGCAAGGGCATGGACCTCGCGCAGGACGGAAGCAACCGCCGCAAGGGCATCGTCTGGGTAGCACGCCGCATTCCGGACGGATACGTCTCCGCCCATGCGAACCAGTCGCGCATCTCCGCATTCCCGCAGAACGACCCCGAAAACTGCATCTTCGCACCCGACGTAATCACGTTCGCCCGCGAAGCGGGGCTGTACAGCGGCAGCGACGAGGATTTCAGTTTCTGCGACACCTACAATCCGATAGATTTCGGCGGAATGCGCGGATGCGAAGCGCGCGTATGGAGTTTCTTCCGCACCGTTGCCGACGGCATGGACGCATACACCGACTACGCAATGGGGCATAACGCCAAGAACCGCATGCCGTTGTGGGTAAAGCCCCGCACGAAGGTTTCGCCGAAGATGCTTTTCGACGCCATGCGCGACCACTACGAAGGCACGCCTATGGATATGACTACCGATATCGGTGCAGGCGGTCATAACTGCCCTTACCGCTGGCGTCCGATGTATTTCACCGTAGACGGAGTGGAGTACTGCAACGAACGCGCGACCGCGACACAGCAGACCGGATTCTGGCTGTGCGGACAGGCTCGCAAGGGCAAGACCGGCATTCTCTGGTTCGGTGTGGACGACGCGGCGACATCGTGTCTGACACCTATTTACTGCAACATCACCGAGGTTCCGCCGACGCTCGACGAACACAACGGCTCGATGCTCGAATACTCGCCGACGTCGATGTTCTGGCTCTTCAACCGCGTAACCAACTTCGCATACATGCGCTACGACATGATAAGTGCCGACATCCGCAAGAGTGTCGATGAATGGGAGAACGCCAAACTCGCCGAGGTCGAGGAAATCGACGCAAGGATATCCGGCATGTCCGCCAAGAAAGCGCGCAAGGTGCAAACCGAATATTCGCTCGACACGGCACAGAGATTGTTCGATAAATGGACGGCACTCGACCGCTATCTGCTCGTGAAATACGTGGACGGCAACGTCAAGTCGGAGAACGAAAACGGATTCATCGAGAACGGAAACGGCAAGGGCATCCCTGCCAAAATCCGGTTCCCGGGCTACAACGAAAAGTGGAAGCGCGCGGTAGCGAAAGATAACGGCGAAATACTGAAAGTGGTTAAATAATAACTTCTATGAAATACGACATCATAATCATTGGCAGCGGTCCTGCGGGGTACGTAGCGGCGGTAAGGGCTGCGCAGTTGGGGCGTAAAGTCGCGCTCGTCGAACGAGCCGAAGCAGGCGGAACATGCCTCAACTGGGGCTGTATCCCGACGAAAGCACTGCTCAAAAGCGCGCAGGCACTCAACTATTGTCGCAATGCCGCCAATTACGGAATCGAGGTCGCAGGCGAAGTCAAACCCGACATGGCAAAAATCGTCGCACGGTCGCGCACGGTCGCCGAGAACATGAACAAGGGCGTTATGATGCTGCTCAAAAAGCACGGTATCGAGATTATTCACGGATTCGGCAAACTGACATCGGCAAAGACAATCGATGTGGACGGCACCGCCTACGAAGCCGACGACATAATCCTCGCCACGGGTGCGCGTCCGCGCGAAATGCCTTTCATGCCGATAGACCACGAGCATATAATCTCGTCGAAAGACGCGCTGGCACTCGACCGCATTCCGGAGAGTATCGTCGTGGTCGGTTCGGGGGCAATAGGTTGCGAATTCGCATATCTCTACGCTACGCTCGGCGCGAAGGTAACGATAGTGGAGTATATGCCGCAGATTCTGCCGCTCGAAGACGAGGAGATTGCAAAAGCAATGGAGCGCACGTTCCGCAAACTGCGCGCAACCGTAATGACGGCAACGACCGTAAAGGAAGTGCGCATTCACGACGGACGTTGCGAAGTCGAGGTCGAGGGCAAAAAAGGCGTCGAAACGCTCGAAACGGAAATCGTACTCTCGGCAGTCGGCATCAAATCCAATATCGAAGGCTTGGGACTCGAAGAGGTCGGAATAAAAGTCGAGCGCGACAAGGTGGTCGTGGACGAAAATTTCCGCACGTCGGTCGACGGGGTATATGCGGTAGGCGACATCATCGCCACTCCCGCACTCGCACACGTCGCATCGGCGGAGGCGATACGCTGCGTCGAAGCAATATGCGGGCTGCAATCGAAGAAAATCGATTATTCGTCGATTCCGTCCTGCATATTCACGTCGCCTGAGATTGCGTCGGTCGGTCTGACCGAGAAGCAGGCGGCGGAGCAGGGTATCGGGTATTCGGTCGGACGGTTCCAGTTCGCGGCATCGGGCAAGGCGATGGCGGCAGGCGAACGCGACGGATTCGTCAAACTGATTTTCGATGGCGAGAAACGCATTATCGGTGCGCACATGATAGGGGCTAACGTTACGGAGATGCTCGGCGAACCGACTCTCGCGAAGACGCTCGGTGCGACAGCCGAAGACATCGCACATACAATTCATTCGCACCCGACAATGAACGAAAGCATCATGGAAGCCGCCGAACAGGCTCTCGGCTGCGCAATCCATGCGTAAGCAAACATTCATAAACAAAATGCAGTCCCCAAAAAATCGGAGGACTGCATTTGCATTAAGGCAGACCGAATTATTTCAACTTGTCGCGGACGAAGAAGAAATAAGCGACCAGACCTATCCAACTCGTAAAGAGGATAAGCAGCGAAACAACGACCTTAATCCACATTTCGGTCGCGGTTTTCTTGGTAAAGATTTCGTAAACCGCATAAACGGAGAGAATCACTCCCACCCAATAAACAATCGATGCAATCATAATCTTTTATCTTTTAGTTAATGTTAAAATTGGTTTTCTTGAAAATATCGTCAGGATAGACTATATCGCTCAAAAACAACCCCTGCGGAGGTGCGCCGCCGCTCGAACGCGACAAGTCGCGCGATTCGACTATCTCGCGGAACTCCTCGACCGTATATCGACCGCGCCCGACATCGACGAGCGTTCCGACTATCGACCGCACCATATTCCGCAGAAAACGGTCGGCACGAATAGTAAACCTCAACACGCCGTCATCTTCTACCTGCCATTCCGCCCTGCACACTCGGCAGATATTGGTCTTGTTGTTGGAATTAAGTTTCGCGAACGTCGTAAAATCGCTCGTTTCGAGCAGTACGGCAGCCGCTTCGTTCATGCGCGCGACGTCGAGCGGCACATAATAGAGCCATGCGGAGTTACGCAAAAACGGATTCTTCTTGGGAGAAATAAAATAGGTATATTCGCGTTCGCGGGCATCGAACCGAGCGTGCGCATCGGCTGCAACCGGCGTAATCGAATCTATCGAGATGTCTTGCGGCAGCATCAGATTCAGTTTGTAGAGCGTCTGCGGAGTATCGAACTCTGCATCGGTATCGAAATGCGCCACATAGTATGATGCGTTCACTCCGGTATCGGTACGCCCCGCACCGACGATTTCGACAGGCGAGCGCATAATCTTCGACAACGCATCCTCGACAGTGCGCTGTACTGTCGGAGCATCGGGCTGACGCTGCCAGCCGCAATACGCCGCTCCGTCGTATCTCAACTCCGCGAAATATCTCATGACAATACAAAAATAACCATTTTCGCAGAGAAAACAAAATAAAATTTAAGGACCTTAGTAGGGTACTTAAAGCCGACAATATATCGTCGTCAAACCTTAACTATTTTTAAGAAAAACCGGCTGTCCTCACAGGCAGCCAGTTTCATAGAATTTAATATATTTCGAAGAAATGAGCACCGACATTTCTATAATAAATTTTTCCGTCAGACGCATATTTTGCATCAAGCCATAAATCAAGCCTGACTTTATCTTTGTATTCATCACCTACCGGATAAATACGCAGTTTAAACTCGTGCGGACCTATTTTGATGATGCTAAACCATTGGCATTCATAATCATCAGTATAGTTATCATTCTTGAAAATTTCATGATATTCTCCCGTGTTTACACTACAACCGCCAAAATACGACGTATCATCATCTCCATAGCGCACAATTTTCAATATAAATTCACCTCCATTGCGCCCCACATGAGCAGTATGTACGTGTACATGGTCGAACGATTCTTCATCTTCAAGATTACAAATAACGAAATTGTACGGCGGGATTATTTCTCCTTCCTTTTTTTTACAACCGATCTGAATAAATACTCCGAAGCACAACAGACATGTCAAATATTTTTTCATAAATTTATTGTTTAGGATATATATTATAAATTATTTTATTGTTTCTTGTATAATCGCGCTCTTCCTCGTTATTGTCCTCACCAACAGAAACAACGAATGCATCATTAAGGAAATATCCGTTATCCGAATAGTCCGAGTTTTTATTTTTGCCATCACCTCCCCATCCCCAATTGCAATGGACATAGGAATTGACGAATGTTCGCTTAAACGCCGACAAGCAATGCCGCAAGCAGCATCGATTTAACAAGATTTCTCATAAGCAGAATCATTAAAGGTTAAACGTTTCTCCTGCACTTACCTTTCACACATTGGCAATATACGACATATTTTTGTATAAACCAAATATTTACAGCGAAAAATATTGTCCGAGTGCAATCGATTCCGATTTTATATGAACATGATGAAATCCGATTTTGTAAATCCTGCAAAATAGAGTATCTTTGTCGGTGTTCAATCCGAATCAAAATCAGGTTATGAAAGTCGCAATTATCGGTTACGGAAAAATGGGGCATGAAATCGAAAAGATTCTCATCGACCGCGGGCATTCTGCAGACCTTATAATAGATCAAAACAACAGCGGGGATTTATGCCCCGAAAAACTCGCAGGCATCGACGTGGCAATCGAGTTCACCACTCCGCAGACCGCCTACGACAACATACACGCCTGCATCGAAGCGGGTGTCGCCGTAGTCAGCGGAACGACCGGATGGACGCAGCGGCTGCCCGAATTGCAGGAGTTGTGCCGCCGAAAAGGCGGCGCGATGATTTACTCGTCCAATTACTCTCTCGGCGTAAACATTGCATTCCGACTCAACCGCTATCTTGCGGAGATGATGAACCGCTTCGAGTCCTACGACGTGAAAATAGAGGAGATACACCACACTCAGAAGAAAGACTCGCCGAGCGGAACCGCAATTTCTCTCGCCGACGACATAATCGCACGGTTGGACCGCAAAAACGGTTGGGTGAACGAACCGACCGACAATCCGTCGGAGATAGAAATCGACTCGGTGCGCGAAGGCACGATAGCGGGCATACACACCGTTACATACGAGTCCGAGGACGACATTCTGGAAATCAGGCACACGCTCAAAAGCCGCCGTGCGCTCGCGGCCGGGGCGGTTGCCGCAGCGGAATTCGTATGCGGACGCAAGGGCGTATTCACGATAGACGATTTATTCGAAAATTAGAATTATGGAAATCAAAACGATATTCAAAAACAAGTGGACCAAGTTCTCGATTGCAGCCGTAATCTACACGCTGCTTTTCGTCGTATGGACCGGTAATCCATGGATGCTGTTCGGGCTCGTATTCATATACGACTATTTCATTTCGAGGCTTTTCTACAAATACATCGGGCGGTGCAACGAGGAGTTGTGCGCCAAAAGCAAACTCTACAACAGCATCTACGGCTGGATAGACGCAATCGTATGGGCGGCTGTGGTCGCCACGCTGATTCATCTGTTCATCTTCCAACTCTACGTCGTACCGACGTCGTCGATGGAGAAGACCATACTTATCGGCGATTATCTCTATGTAAGCAAACTCACATACGGACCTCAGGTGCCGCAAACCCCGCTCTCCGTACCGTTCGTACACAACACTATGCCGTTCTCGACGACGAAAAAGTCCTTCTCCGAGAAAATCAGGTGGGGCTACCACCGGCTGAAAGGGTTGAAACGCATCGAGCGCAACGACGTGGTGGTATTCAATTTCCCTGCGGGCGACACGGTGCTGCTCGAAAATCAGGCGGTAACCTATTACGACGTCCTGCGCGAGTACCAGACGACATTCGGCGAAAAGGAGGGACGCGAACGGCTCAACCGCGACTATACGGTGGCATCCCGACCGGTAGACAAGCGCGAGAACTACATCAAACGTTGCGTCGGAATACCGGGCGACACGATACGCATCATCGGAACGGAACTTTATGTAAACGGCGAAAAGCAAATCGACATTCCGACCCGCCAATACATCTATTTCGTACACACGACCGCGCCGATTACCAAATATGCGATAGAGAAACTCGGCATCACCGAATACAACGGCAACACGCCGTACTACTACATGTCGATGACCGACGAAACTGCGGAGCGGCTGGCGCAGATGCCCAACGTAACGAACGTCGTAAGATACGAAGCGAAAGAGAATTCGACGGACATATTCCCTAACGACGCATCCTATTCGTGGACGCAGGACAACTTCGGACCGCTCTGGATTCCTGCAAAGGGTGCGACGGTGAAACTGACGACGGAGAATCTGCCGCTCTACCGCCGCATCATCGAACAATACGAAGGCAACGACCTCGAAGTCGCGGACGGCGAGATATTCATCAACGGCAAAAAGGCATCGACGTATACATTCGCGATGGACTACTACTGGATGATGGGCGACAACCGCCACAATTCGGCGGACTCGCGGTTTTGGGGATTCGTTCCGGAAGACCACATCGTCGGCAAAGCCTCGTTCATCGCATTCTCACGCGACAGGGAAAACGGCGGAGTGCGCTGGAACAGAATTTTCAAAAAGATAAAATAGCACAACGGACGTGGAATCGAAAGACTGTTATCTGACCATCGCCGCCGAAGCGGAAGCCGTCTGCAAGGAGCGCAGCAGCAAGTTCCTCGCATTCGCCTATCCGGTAACGGGCGAAGAGCGGATAAAGGAGATTCTCGATTCGTTGCGCAAACGATATTACGACGCCACACACCATTGCTACGCATGGCGGCTCGGTGCGCACGGCGAACAGTTCCGCGCCAACGACGACGGCGAGCCGTCAGGAACAGCCGGAAAGCCGATACTCGGGCAGTTGCTCTCGCACGACATCACGAATTGTCTGATAGTTGTCGTCCGTTATTTCGGCGGCACGAAATTGGGTGTTTCGGGGCTGATTCAGGCGTACAAGGAGTCGGCGCAGGAGGTGATAGCCGCGAGCGAAATCATCGAAAAGACGGTCGATGTCGCCGTTCGGGTCGAGTTCTCATACATGATAATGAACGAGATAATGCGCATTGTCAAGGAGGAGAATCCGCGTATCGAAGCACAGGATTTCGACAACCTGTGTTCGATGACACTGTCGATAAGGCAAAGCCGCGCCGAAGGTCTTATCGGCAAACTCAACAAGGTTTCGGGCGCAACAACGGAGGTACTGCAAAGTGTTTGATTCGATATACATAAAGGGGGCAAGAGTGCATAACCTCAAAAACATTGAGGTCAATATTCCGCACAACCGCCTCGTCGTCATAACCGGATTGTCCGGCTCGGGCAAATCCACACTCGCATTCGACACCATTTTCGCGGAGGGACAACGCCGCTACGTAGAAAGCCTGTCGGCATACGCCCGCCAGTTTCTCGGTCGCATCAACAAACCCGACGTCGATTTGATTTCGGGCATCGCGCCGGCGATTGCCGTCGAACAGAAGGTGAACACCCGCAACCCGCGCTCCACCGTCGGCACGACGACGGAGATATACGACTATCTGAAACTGCTTTTCGCACGGGCAGGGCATACGTATTCGCCCGTTACCGGCATGGAGGTGAAGTGCTATGACGTCGACGACATAGCGGAATACATCTCATCGCTCGGCGGCGGCGTCCGTGTAATCATAGCCGTTCCGATGCGGCTGAAAGAGGGGCAGGGAATCATCGAGAAACTGACACTGCTGCTTTCGGACGGAATCCAGCGCGTATATCATGACGGGAAAGCCGTTCTGATAGAGGATTTCATCGCCGCAATCGACGATTCGGTGCGCGCCGACGACGTCGACATCGTTATCGACCGTCTGCGCACCTCTGCCGACGACGATACCCAGACCCGCATCCGCGAATCGGTTTCGCGCGCACTTGGATACGGCACGGACAGTTGCGTCGTAATCACCGACGATGACCGGCGCGAGTTTACGACCGGTTTCGAGGCGGACGGCATCACGTTCGAGCGTCCGACCGAGCATCTGTTCAGTTTCAACAACCCATTGGGAGCATGTCCGCTCTGCGAGGGCTACGGCAAGGTCGTAGGCATAGACGAGAATCTGGTCGTTCCCGACAAGTCGAAAAGCATATACGACAATGCGATAGCATGCTGGCGCGGCGACACGATGCGCTGGTTCCGCGACCAACTTGTCAATAACGCCCATAAGTTCGATTTCCCGATACACGAACCGTACTACAAACTCACGGCGGAACAGAAGCGATTGCTGTGGACGGGCAACGAATATTTCGACGGTCTGAACGGATTTTTCGAATATCTCGATTCGGAACGGCGTAAAATTCAGTTCCGCGTCCTCAAAGCACGGTATACGGGCAAAACGGCATGTCCCGAATGCGGCGGCAGCCGACTGCGGAAAGAGGCTCTCTACGTCAAAATCGGCGGCAAGACGATAGCCGACATAGTGTCGATGAATATCGATGCGCTCATCGAGTTTTTCGACGGGCTGCAACTCGACGAACACGACACCAAGACCGCAAGCCGCATCATAACCGAAATACGCAGCCGGCTCCAATATCTGAGCGACGTCGGACTGGGTTATCTGACGCTCGACCGCCTGTCGTCCACGCTGTCGGGCGGCGAAAGCCAGCGTATAAATCTCTCGACATCGCTCGGAAGCAACCTCACCGGCTCGCTCTACATACTCGACGAGCCGAGCATCGGACTGCATCCGAGGGATACGCACCGGCTCATAGCCGTCCTGAAACAGTTGCGCGACCTCGGCAACACAGTAATCGTGGTCGAACACGAGGAGGAGATAATCCGTGCCGCCGACTACATCGTGGACATCGGTCCGGAAGCGGGCGAGAACGGCGGCAGGGTAGTATACAGCGGCGATACAGCAGGTCTGCTCGATGCGAAAGGCAGTCTGACAGCCGATTATCTCACCGGTCGACGCAGCATAGCGATACCTGCATCGACACGCAGTTGGAACAGCCGTATCCGCATAAAGGGCGCGCGGGAGAACAACCTGAAAAACATAACGGTCGATATTCCGCTCGGCGTGATGACCTGCATCACCGGCGTAAGCGGTTCGGGCAAGTCGTCGCTCGTCAAAAGCATTCTCTATCCGGCTATGCACCGTATGCTGGCGGACAGCGGCGACCATCCGGGCGATTTCGACGGTCTGGACGGCGACACGAAGATGATAGACGCGATAGAAATCGTAGACCAGAACCCTATCGGCAAATCGTCGCGCTCCAATCCCGTTACGTACATAAAGGCATACGACGAAATCCGCCGTCTTTTCGCAGACCAGCCCTACGCACAACACAACGGCATAGTCGCCAGCAACTTTTCGTTCAACGTAGCAGGCGGACGGTGCGAGGAGTGTCAGGGCGAGGGCGTAATCAAGGTCGGCATGCAATTCATGGCGGATATCGAACTCGTATGCGAAGCGTGCGGCGGCAAACGGTTCAAGGACGAGATACTCGAAGTCAAATACCGCGACAAGAATATCTGCGACGTACTCGACATGAGCATCGACGAGGCGATAGACTTTTTCTCCGCTGACAGCGATTCGACATGCCGCCGAATCATCGAACGGCTGCAACCTTTGCAGGATGTCGGTCTGGGCTACGTCAAACTCGGTCAGTCGTCCTCCACGCTGTCGGGCGGCGAAAGTCAGCGCGTGAAACTCGCGTCGTTCCTCTCCAAGGACAGCAGCGACCGCAGGATAATGTTCATATTCGACGAACCGACCACGGGGCTGCATTTCCACGACATCAACAAACTGTTGTCGGCATTCGCGGCACTTATCGCCAACGGGCATACGATAGTCGTCGTCGAACACAACATGGACGTAATAAAGTGCGCCGACTGGCTGATAGACCTCGGACCGGAAGCGGGCGACGGCGGCGGATACGTGGTATTCGAAGGCACGCCCGAGCAGATAACCGGATGCGAACGGAGCCACACGGGCAAATTCCTCAAACAGCATTGCCAAGCGAAATGAAAGAAGAATTTTACATATACACACTGCCGAACGGTATCCGATGCGTACACCGTCAGGTGAAAAGCAGCGTTGCGAGATGCGCTCTGATAGTCAATGCTGGCAGCCGCGACGAACACGCCGACGAATACGGACTGGCACACTTCACCGAACACGGATTCTTCAAGGGGACGAAGCACCGCAAGGCATATCAGGTGAACTGCCGGCTCGAAAACCTCGGCGGCGAACTGAACGCCTACACGACCAAGGAGGATACGACGATACACGCCACGACACTGCGCAGCGATTTCGTCAAGGCGGCGGAACTGCTGTCGGACGTCGTTTTCGATTCGACGTTCCCCGACAGGGAACTCGACAAGGAGCGCGACGTAATTATCGACGAGATAAACACCTACAAGGACTCGCCGATGGACATGATATACGACACGTTCGAGGACATGCTGTTCAACGGCTCGGAACTCGGACACAATATTCTCGGCACCAAACGCGACCTCGAACGCCATGACAGCGCGGCGATGCACCGGTTCAGGGAGAGGACGCACACGACCGACCAGATGGTGTTCGCCTCGATAGGCAACATCCCGAACAAACGGATAGAGGAGATTGCGACCCGCTATTTCGCCGACAGGACAGCCGCCGTCCGCTCATACAAACGCATCGCGCCGCTTCCGTGCGAAAGTTTCGACAAAAGCCTTAACCGCCATACCCATCAGGCGCACTGCATCATAGGCAACCGCGCATACGGAATCCTCGACGACCGCAGGCTGCCTCTGTCGCTGCTGATAAACATTCTGGGCGGTCCGTGCGCCAATTCGATTCTCAATGTCAGCGTCCGTGAGAAATACGGACTGTCGTACAACATCGAGGCGGGGTATACGCCGTATACCGACTGCGGAATGGCGATGATATATTTCAGTTCCGACCACGACAACTCGGACAAATGCCGCGAGATAATCGCCGACGAAATCCGCAAACTCCAAACCTCGGCACTCTCGTCGCGACGGCTTGCCATGGCGAAGCGGCAGTTCATCGCGCAGATGGCTATATCGACGGAGGGCAACGAGGGCTACATGCTCGGAATCGGCAAAAGCCTGCTCGTCCACAGCGAAGTCGATACGCTCGAAGAGGTATACCGCAAGATAGGCGCTATCACCGCTTCGCAGATAATGGATGCGGCAAACGAGATATTAAGCGATACATCCACACTGATATACAGATAATCATGAATGCGCTTGAACAGTATGTAGAAACGATGTCGTCGCCCGAAGAGGCTCTTTTGCAGGAACTCGAACGCGAAACATATCTGCGGGTCATCAATCCGCGAATGATATCGGGACACATCCAGGGAAAACTGATGGAGATGCTCGTAATGATGCTTCGCCCCCGCAGGATTCTCGAAATCGGCACGTTCACCGGTTATTCGGCGTTGTGCATGGCTGCCGGACTGGACGACGGCGGCATAATCGACACCTGCGAGATAGACGACGAACTGGAAGAGATGATACGCAGTTTCTTCGGCCGTTCGCAGCACGGCGACAAAATCCGCCTGCATATCGGTTCGGCACTCGAAATCGCGCCGACGCTCGGCGAACGCTACGATTTGGTGTTCATGGACGGCGACAAACGCGAATACACCGCCTACTACAATATGCTGATGGACAACGGGCTTGTCGGCAGCGGCAGTTTCATCCTCGCCGACAACATACTGTGGTACGGCAAAGTCGTCGAACCCGTTGCGAAAGGCGACAAACAGACGCAGGCGATAGTCGATTTCAACCGAATGATACGCGAAGACGAGAGGGTAGAGAACGTAATCATCCCTATCCGCGACGGCATAAACTTTATAAGAGTCAAGTAGATGAAGCGGATTTCAATCATACTGTTCGTCCTGCTGTCGCTTTCGGTTTCGGCACAGAAGCGCGGCGACATCACAATCGCACTGCTTGCCGACCTGCATGTAACGCCCGAAACGACAAACGACACTAAAGCCGACGAGATGATAGACGAAATCAACCGTTCGGATTTCGATTTGGTCGTCGTCGCGGGCGACATCACCAATACGGGCAGCAACACGGAGTTGCAGAACATACGCCGCAAACTCGGACGCATACGCCACCGCTGCATCGCGACCACCGGCAATCACGAAACCACATGGAGCGAGAGTGCCGACACGGAATTCCGCCGATTGTGGGGACACAACGGATGCACGGCGGCGAAGGCGGGCGACTATCTGTTCGTCGCCTATCCCGCAGGACCATACATGAAGATGGCGGACGGAGGAATCCGCACCGAGACGCTCGCATGGGTCAATAGAGAGATGTCGAGGGCAAACGGTCGCAAAATCGTAAGCGTATGCCACTATCCGCTCAACAACGACCTCACCAACCGCGAGAAGATAGTTCCCATAGTCCGCAGACACAACGCAATCGCATCGCTGTGCGGACACTACCACAAACCGCGTCTGATGAATTTCGACTCCATTCCCGGCATCCTCGGACGCTCGCTCTCGCTCGGCAAGAAAGGCGAGGAGAATTTCGGCTACACCGTTATCAGGTTCGCCAACGATTCGATATACGTCAGCGAAAAACGGCTCGGCGAACCGGCAATAGCGCAATACGCAGTTCGGCAGGGATACAGCGACGAACTGGCAGCCATAAAGTGCGACCCGAAACCTACGCCTATCGATTTCGGCGGCATAAAAGCCGAACTTATCGTCGAAGACGAGGGTTCGATATATACCAATGTCATCGTCGAGGGCGACATAGTCTACTACGGCAACTCCGAAGGCAAGGTTAAAGCATACGATTTCAAGGCGAAACGCATTGTCTGGGAGCGGCGTTTCCGCGACCCGATTTATTCGTCGCCGATACTGCACGACGGCAAAATCATAGTCGCCACCGTATCCGACAATCTATGCGCGCTCGATGCCGCCAGCGGAAAAACCGTATGGCGCAACCGCGACTGCAATATGATGATAGGCGACGGGGTAATCGCGGACGATGCACTATACATCGGGACTAACGGCAAAATGTTCCGCATCAACCCCGACAGCGGCAAAACCGTATGGCAGTTCGATTTCGGTTGCGGACAGCCGCAGGGAAGACCTGCGGCCGAAGGCAGCCGGCTCGTGTTCGGAGCATGGAACCGTCATCTGTACTGCGTAGACACCGACAGCGGAAAAGAATTGTGGCGATGGAACAACGGCAACGGCAATGTTCTGTTCTCGCCCGGGCATATCGTGCCGCGAATCGCGAACGGCAGAGTGATGATAGTCGCTCCCGACCGCCACATGACGTTCATCGACCTCGCAACCGGCAAAGAGATATGGCGCATCAAGCAGCGTCGCGTCAGGGAGACAACCGGTTTGAGCGCGGACGGAAAACTGTTCCTTGCCAAGACAATGGACGGAGAGATGATAGCCGTGCCGGTCGATGCCGACGAGTATACCGAAAAGTGGTGCGCCGACGCAGGCTGGGGCTACGACCACAATTTCTGTCCGATAATCACGTCGAACGGCATTGCATACATGGCTAACCGCACAGGAATGGTCGCGGAAATCGATGAGAACGACGGCATAGTACTCAATGTGGCGAAACTCGGCAACTCGTCTGCCAACGACTTCTTCGCAGACGACAGCGGTTATGTCTGGACGACCCTCATAGAAGGAAAGATTTACAGAATCAAGAATATTCACCTAAACTTTTAAATCAATTTTACAATGGAGCAGCAGGCACAGCAATTCGTCGACAACTTCATGACGAAACTTATCGCCAAGAATCCGAACGAGCCGGAATTCCATCAGGCGGTACGCGAGGTAGTGGAGTCGTTGGCACCCTACATCGTATCCGACCCGGTGGTCGAAAAACTGAAAATTCTGGAACGGATAGCCGAACCGGAACGGGTAATCATGTTCCGCGTTCCATGGCTGAACGACAAGGGCGAAATCGAAATCAACAGAGGCTACCGCGTGCAGATGAACAGCGCGCTCGGTCCGTACAAGGGGGGAATACGTTTCCACTCGTCGGTGAACCTCAGCATCATGAAGTTCCTCGCATTCGAACAGACGTTCAAGAACAGTCTTACGACGCTGCCTATGGGCGGAGCGAAAGGCGGTTCGGATTTCGACCCGAAGGGCAAATCGGACAATGAAGTGATGAAATTCTGCCAGTCGTTCATCACCGAACTTTACCGCCACATCGGACAGGACACCGACGTGCCTGCGGGAGACATCGGCGTAGGAGGACGCGAAATAGGCTTCATGTTCGGACAGTACAAGCGTCTGCGCGACGAGTTCACCGGCACGCTGACAGGCAAGGGTCTCGACTGGGGCGGCAGCATTCTCCGTCCGGAGGCCACCGGCTACGGAACCTGCTACTTCGCCCAGGAGATGCTAGCAACCAAAGGCGAGAGTTTCGAGGGCAAAATCGTTACCGTATCGGGTGCGGGCAATGTTGCCCAGTACGCAGTCGAGAAGGCTACGCAACTCGGAGCGAAAGTGGTTACAATGTCCGATTCGTCGGGATTCGTCTACGACCCGGACGGCATCGACAAGGAGAAACTGGAATATGTAAAGATGCTCAAAAACGTATTCCGCGGACGAATCAAGGAGTATGCGGACAGATATCCGAACGCAAAATACTTCGCCGGCGAGCGTCCTTGGGGCATCAAGTGCGACATCGCACTGCCATGCGCGACCCAGAACGAGTTGAACGGCGAGCAGGCACAGGCTCTCGTCGATAACGGCTGCATCTGCGTCGCCGAAGGTGCGAACATGCCTTCTACACCGGAAGCGATTGCGATATTCCAGGCGCACAAACTGCTCTACTCGCCGGGCAAGGCGTCGAATGCGGGCGGTGTGGCTACATCGGGTCTCGAAATGTCGCAGAACTCGATGCGCATCAAATGGACCCGCGACGAGGTGGACGAGAAACTCCACTCCATCATGAAGAACATCCACGAAGTCTGCGTGAAATACGGAACGGAAGAGGACGGCTACGTAAACTACGTCAAAGGCGCGAACATCGGCGGCTTCATGAAGGTCGCCAACGCCATGATGGCTCAGGGCTGCGTATAGTCGAATCGGCAGAACCGATACAATAAAAATCGCCCGGAAATCATTCGATTACCGGGCGATTCGTCAAAACGGGTGAATCTCCTACAAAAGATTCAGTTCCTTCTTTATCGCCTCTATCTTGGCATCGAGTGCCGCCTGAACCTCGTCGAACTGCTCGACGGACGGCAATTCTGCCTTGACACCGAAATAGAACTTGATTTTAGGCTCGGTTCCCGACGGGCGCACCGAAACTTTAGTTCCGTCTTCGGTTATCCATTGGAGAACGTTGCTCTTGTCCTCCACACCCTCGATAGGCGACTTCCTGCCGGTAGCAACATCCAACTCTTCGAGCGTCTTGTAATCGAGAATCTTCACGACTTTCGAGCCAAGAATGCTCTGAGGCGGATTGTTGCGGTACTCGACCATCATATTCTGTATCTGCTCCGCACCGTCCTTGCCCTTGCGGACTACATTTACAAGACCTTCGCGGTAGAATCCGAACTTCACGTACAAATCCTGCAACCACTCGTAGAGCGTCATGCCCTTCGTGTCGCGGCACCATGCGGCAGCCTCCGCAGCCAGCGAACATGCAGACACACCGTCCTTGTCACGGACGTAGTCGCCTGCAAGGTAGCCGAACGACTCTTCGCCGCCGCCGATATATTTAGCCTTGCCCTCATGCTCGCGGATAATCTTCGCGATATATTTGAATCCGGTGAGACAGTTATAGCACTTGACACCGTAGTGCGCCGCCACCGCATCAGGCATCATCGAGGTAACGATGGTCTTCACTACATAGTCGCCGTCCTTGATAAGACCGAGTTCCGCCCAGCGCGTAAGTTGGTAGCACATCAGCAGAATCAGCGTCTGATTTCCGTTCAGAAGCACGTATTCGCCCTTTCCGTTGCGCAAAGCCAGACCGATACGGTCGGAATCGGGGTCGGTAGCCATGGCGAGGTCCGCCTGCTCGCGTTCGGCGAGTTCGATAGCCATCTTCATCGTCTTGCGCTCCTCCGGATTCGGCGACTCCACGGTCGGGAAGTTGCCGTCCAATACGGTCTGCTCCTTAACGAGAATGATATTGGTAAATCCGAAATTGCGAAGCGACTCCGGCGTCAGACGCACGCCCGCGCCGTGCAGCGGCGTGTATACAATCTTCATGTCGTGGAAGCGGGCGACGCTCTCCGGCGACAGCGACAGTTTCTTGATTGCCGCGAGATAGATTTTGTCGAACTCCTCGCCGAGAATGGTTATGTTCTCCTTGTTCCTGCCGGTAAGCACCTGCGAAACCTCGGTTATCTTCTCGACCTCTTTTATAATATTGGTATCGTGCGGAGCGGTTACCTGCGAACCGTCGCTCCAATAAGCCTTGTAGCCGTTGTACTCCTTAGGATTGTGGGATGCGGTAACCATTACACCCGACTGGCATTTGAGTTCGCGTATGGCGAAACTCAACTCCGGAGTAGGGCGCAGGGCGTCGAAAAGGAACACCTTGAAGCCGTTAGACGCGAAGATGTCGGCAACCCGCTCGGCGAACATGCGCGAGTTGTTGCGCGAATCGTGCGCAATCGCAACGCGAATCTCCTCGTTCGGGAAATTCATTTTGAGGTAATTCGACAGACCCTGGGTGGCGAATCCGACCGTATAGATGTTCATACGGTTCGTACCCGCACCCATAATTCCGCGCAGACCGCCCGTACCGAACTCCAAGTCCTTGTAGAAACTCTCGGTGAGTTCGTTCATATCGTTGTCCATCAAATATTTCACCTGCTTTTTCGTGGCTTCGTCGTAATCTCCTTCGAGCCATTTGCGAGCCTTGCTCAAAACTGTCTGTTCCAAGTTTTCCATATTCGTGTCAGTTATTGGTTTTACTTATGTTTATTTTAATATCATCCTTATTTCCCCTAATGCAAATATACGATAATAATTTCAAATATTCAATATCAACGAATTAAAAATACCTCTCCACGAAGGGATATATTTCCATAACATAAAAAAGATAATAAACAATAGACCCACCTATTTTTTTAATATAAATTTATTCACAACTTTGCAATGTCGAAAGGAACACAGAAAAGTCAATGCGGCGTTATCTGCCAACGTACCATCCGGCAACTTACTGATAAACAAACGAAATGCTTACTAATTCGGTTACATACAACGACGCTTGGCAGAACTGTCTGAGTCAGATTAAGGCGCAAACCTCCGCAGAGGAGTTCGCCAAATGGTTCCTGCCAATCATTCCGATAGAGTTCAACGGAACGACACTGCGCCTTCGCGTACCGAACAAGAATTTCGTCGAGCAGATAGAGAACAACTATCTCCGCGTTCTCAAACCACTCATCGCCGAATCGTTCGGACAGCAGACCCGTTTATGCTATGCCGTGCCGAAGAGCGACATACAGATGTCCATCGATTCGTCGGCGGATGCGACCATCACGACGCGTCCGTTCAGCACGCAGACCGACACCGCAAATATACGTAATCCTTTCGTAATCCCGGGACTGAAAAAAATCATCATCGACCCGCAACTCAACAAGAACTACACGTTCGCCAACTTCATAGAGGGCGAGTGCAACCGCCTTGTGAGGTCTGCCGGCATGTCGGTGGCGGTGAACCCCGGCAGCAACACGCCGTTCAACCCGCTCTACGTCTACGGCGACTCGGGATTGGGCAAGACCCACATCGCGCAGGCTATCGGCAACGAAATCCGCCAGCGTTATCCCGAATTGCAGGTATTGTACGTTGCGATGAGCAAATTTCAAGCCCAATACCAGTCGGCGACGATAAACAAGGAGATTCCAGATTTCATCCATTTCTATCAGGCAGTGGACGTTCTGATTCTCGATGATATCCAGGAACTTTCGGGTAAACCGGGTACCCAGAGCGCATTCTTCAACATATTCAACCACTTGCAGATGTCGGGAAAACAGTTGGTGCTGATTTCCGATAAGCCGCCGGTCGAATTGAAGGATATCGAGGAGCGTCTGCTAACACGCTTCAAATGGGGATTGTCGGCTCAGATAATGACTCCCGACTACCACACGAAGATAAAGATTATCAAATCGAAGGCGGCTCGGCTGAATGCGGAGATTCCCGAGGAGGTGGTAACATATCTGGCAGAGAACATTTGCGCCAATATCCGTGAAATCGAAGGAGCGATATCGTCGCTCATCGCCAACACCTCTTTCATGGGCAAGCGCATAACGATTACTCTCGCGAAAGAGATACTGAAAGCATACGTCTCTCTGTATCAGAAAGAGGTAACGATAGAGCATATCATAGAGGTCGTCTGCGACTACATGTCGATAGACAAGGAGCGTCTGAATTCGTCGGAGCGCACCAGAGAGGTCGCCATTGCCCGTCAGTTGGCGATGTATTTGGCGAAGCAGTACACCAAATCGCCTTTGACGGCTATCGGAATGGCGATAGGCGGTCGCAACCATGCGACGGTGCTGCACTCGTGCAAGACCATCTCCAATCTCATCGACACCGACAAGACGTTCCGCACGCAGGTGGAGGAGATAGAGAAACTCGTTTCCGCATAGGAATTTTCAAAAGTTCTTAAAGTCTTTAAGGGTCTTAAAGGCTCTAAAACAATACTATGGACCAGCCGAAAATAGAGAGGATGTTGCGTCTGATGAAGATGCTGACAGCGAACGTCGAATACTCGGTGGACGACATCGCCGCACGTCTGGACATGTCGCGGCGCACCATATACCGCTATATCGACACGTTCCGCGATGCGGGATTCGTAATCAAGAAGAGCGGGCAGTGCATCCGCCTCGACAAGGAGTCGCCGCATTTCAAGGACATTTCGCAACTCGTCCACTTCACCGAAGAGGAGGCTGTGATTCTGCGCCGTGCAATCGAAAGCATCGACGATACAAATACGCTGAAAATGAATCTGAAACGCAAACTCTATTCGGTCTACGACAGCAAAACGCTCGCCGATACGGTCGTAAAGGGACATAATGCAGACAACATTCATTCGCTTATCGAGGCAATCGAGAACCGGAGGCAGGTCGTTCTGCGAAACTACCATTCGGCGCACTCGATTCGCGACCGGAAGGTGGAGCCGTTCGGATTCACGACCAACTACGTCAATGTGTGGTGTTACGACACCGAGGACGGCAAATGCAAGATTTTCAAGACCGCCCGCATCGACGGCGTCGAAATTCTCGACGCCGGATGGCAGCACGAATCCGAACACGAGGAGGGATTCATCGACATTTTCCGTATGATAGGGTCGGCGCGAATACATGTCAGACTGGAATTGGGGCTGCTGTCGCGCAACCTCCTTTTGGAGGAGTATCCGCTGGCGGAGGAGTACGTTTCACAAACCGCCCCCGAACGCTGGATGCTCGAAACCGACGTAGCAAATCTGCACGGTGTAGGCAGATTCATCGCCGGACTGCTGGACGACATACGGATAATCGAACCGCACGGATTGAAAACATATCTGCTCGACTACATCGACAGGCACAAACGGAGGTTGATGTAATAAAAAATCATACAAAAATACTTTGTGTCATAAGTTGACACAAATGTGTCGTTCCTTTGCATCATGAACAAACTAAAACAACATGATTATGGGAACGATTTACAGAATCAGATGCAGGCACTGCGGGACGCAGTTCATGCACAATCAGGGCAATGATTACGGAACGATAAGTGCATGCGTAGGCTGCGAATGCCACGTCGAGACCGAAACGGCGATACGCTGTCCGGCTTGCATGAAGCGAATCAACACGACCGAGGAGGAGTTCAACCGGCAGGTCGAAACGGTCATGATTTGGGATTAGACCGTTTTTTGGAGATTTCCGACGAAATTTCAAATAAAAACATTAACTTTGGAGGAGATTTCCACAACAGGAAACACGTTCGGTTTATGGCAAAATTATCGGTAGGGGACATTGTCCCGAAATTCGAATCGACAACGCAGGACGGCACACCGTTCACCGATGCAGACCTCAAAGGCGGGCGCACGATACTCTATTTCTACCCGAAAGACAACACGTCGGGCTGCACGCTCGAAGCGCAAAGTCTTCGCGACGGTCGCGAAAGGCTTGCCGATATGGGATTCCGCATCGTCGGTGTAAGTCCCGACAGCGAAAAGTCGCACCGCAACTTCTGCGACAAGCATTCGCTCGGGTTCACGCTCCTCGCCGACACCGACCACAGCGTATGCGAAGCGTTCGGCGTCTGGGCGGAGAAATCGATGTACGGACGCAAGTATATGGGCGTATTGCGCACAACCTTCGTCATCGACGCCGAAGGACGCATCGAAAATATTTTCGAGAAAGTCGATACCAAGAACCATTACCGACAGATAGCGGATTCATACGAAAAATAAAAAAACAAAATATCATGGCAGAAAACACACAGCAGGCAAACCCTGAAAAATTGAAGGTCCTCAAAGCCGTAATGGACAAAATCGAAAAGGATTTCGGCAAAGGCTCCATTATGCGCATGAGCAGCGAAACGGTAAACGACATTCCGGTGATTCCGACCGGTTCGATAACGCTCGATATGGCATTGGGCGTCGGAGGCTATCCGAAAGGTCGCGTAGTCGAGATTTACGGTCCGGAATCGTCGGGTAAGACCACTTTGGCGATACACGCAATCGCCGAAGCGCAGAAAGCGGGCGGCATCGCAGCGTTCATCGACGCGGAGCATGCGTTCGACAGTTATTATGCGCAGAAACTCGGTGTGGATGTGGACAATCTGTTGATTTCGCAGCCCGACAACGGAGAGCAGGCGTTGGAAATCGCCGACTCGCTGATTCGTTCGAGCGCAATCGACATCATCGTCATCGACTCCGTGGCGGCACTGACGCCGAAAGCCGAAATCGAGGGCGAGATGGGCGACTCGAAGATGGGCTTGCAGGCGCGACTGATGTCGCAGGCACTGCGCAAACTCACGTCGAGCATCTCCAAGACCAAGACGGTCTGCATATTCATCAACCAGTTGCGCGACAAAATCGGCGTCGTGTACGGCAATCCGGAAACGACCACCGGCGGTAACGCACTCAAATTCTACGCCAGCGTGCGAATCGACATCCGCCGCACCTCGGTAATCAAGGACGGCGACGAGCAACTCGGCACGCGAACCAAGGTAAAGGTCGTGAAGAACAAGGTGGCACCTCCGTTCAAGAAGGCGGAATTCGACATCATGTTCGGCGAGGGAATATCCAAAATAGGCGAGATTATCGACCTCGGCGTCGATTACGAAATTATCCGCAAGGCTGGCTCGTGGTTCTCTTACGGAGACCGCAAAATCGGTCAGGGACGCGATGCAGTCAAAGACCTGCTGACAAACGACAAGGAGTTGTGCGCCGAAATCGAGACAAAAGTCAGAGAGGCAATGAAGGCTAACAAATAACTTTATGTGGCATGGGTTACAGTTCGGAAGATGAAAGGCTTATAGATGAAGCCTACGAAGATCTTCTGCGCTCCTGCACCAAAATCTGCAAGAACGAGGAGGATTGGAATTTCATCAAGCGCGCATTCTTTCTTGCAAAGGAGGCGCACCAAGGGGTAAGGCGGCGTTCAGGCGAGCCTTACCTTCTGCATCCCATTGCCGTAGCGAAAATAGTGATAGAGGAGATAGGGCTCGGCGTCAAATCCGTGGTCGCATCTCTTCTTCACGACGTGGTGGAGGATACCGAATATACGGTCGAGGATATCGAGCGCATATTCGGTCCCAAAATCGCTTCGATGGTCGACGGTCTGACCAAAATGTCGGGAGTCTTCAATGCCGACACCTCGGAGCAGGCGGAATATTTCCGCAAGGTACTGCTCACGCTGTCGGACGATGTTCGGGTAATACTGATAAAAATCGCCGACCGCCTGCACAACATGCGGACACTGGGCTACATGCCCAAGGACAAGCAGATAAAAATCACGGGCGAAACGATATATCTGTTCGCACCGCTGGCATACAGGCTCGGTCTGTTCCCGATAAAGAGCGAACTTGAAGATCTCTGCATGAAATACCGGTTTCCGGAGGAGTACGAGGAGATTTCGCGCAAATTGCAGGATACCGAATTCGAACGTCAGGAGTATATCAAAAAGTTCTGCGCGCCGATTAAGCAGGTTCTCGACAAAAACAACATCAAGTACGAGATATCCGGACGCATAAAGAGCATCTACTCGATATGGACCAAGATGCAGCGCAAACAGATTCCGTTCGAGGAGGTATACGACCTGTTCGCCATACGCATCGTTTTCCAAGCACTGCCATTCCCGTCGGAGAAGACGCAGTGCTGGCAGATATATTCCTCAATCACGGACTTATATGCCCCGAAACCGGACAGACTTCGCGACTGGATAAGCATGCCGAAAGCCAACGGGTACGAGGCATTGCATTCGACGGTAATGGGTCCGGACGGCATATGGGTCGAGGTACAGATACGCACTCAGCGGATGGAGGACATCGCCGAACGCGGATTCGCGGCACACTGGAAATACAAGCATGCGACGTTGTCGCAGAACGACGACGCATTCGACAGTTGGTTGAAGAAGATACGCGACGCCCTGAACGGTCCGAACGAAAATGCCGTCGAGTTCCTCGATAACTTTAAGTTATCGCTATACACGTCTGAAATAACAGTATTTACACCAAAAGGAGAGCAACGAAGACTGCCATTCGGAGCGACTGCGCTCGACTTCGCATACGACATCCACACCAAAATCGGCAACAAGGCGATAGGGGCGAAAATCAATCATAAAATCGAGCCGGTAACCAAGCAGATTCAATCCGGCGACCAGATAGAAATCATAACCGCCGACAACTCCAAGCCGAAAGCGGAGTGGCTCGACATCGTTACGACGACCAAAGCGAAACAGGCGATTACGAATTTTCTGAAACGCGAACGGCAGAACAACATCGAGCGCGGAATCGCGATTTTCGAGGAGCAACTCGACAAGTACGGCGTAACGCAGAGCGGCAGGGTATTGCGCAAGGTGTTGCCGGCATACGAATGCGCCAACAAAGACGAATTTTATAGTAAAATCGGCGCTGGCATAATCAATCTGGACAACCTCGAAAAAGTTCTCAAATCGAACTCCAAGAGCAAGATTCTCAAATTCTGGAAACTGTGGCGCGACACCAACGACGACGATTATCCGGCGGACGACACAGATTCGGCAGAAAACGACACGAAAGCGGGCGCGGATAACGACAAGTTCGTCATCGCAAGTTGCTGCAATCCGCTGCCGGGAGATAATGTTGTCGGATTCAGGGACAATGCTACGGGCAAGATAATCGTTCACAAATCGACGTGCGACGAGTTGAACCGGCTTGCGTCGCAGTTCGGCAAGAACATCATAAAAGACCAGATAAAATGGTCGCAGCACAAGGCGGTTTCGTATCTTTCTACGATAGAGTTGCGGGGAATCGACCGCATGGGGCTGCTGCTCGACATTTCGCACATCGTATCGGAGGATTTCAGCATCAACATCCGCGAGGTCTGCATACGCAGCCATGACGGCATTTTCGAGGGCAACATAAGCGTATACGTGCAGGATGCCGATTCGCTCAATGCACTGATGGACAAATTCCGGCACGTAAAAGGAATCGAAACCGCGAAACGCGGGATGGACAACAAGGACAACTAAACGCCACGGGCATGGAGGATATTCTTGAAAATTTAGGCATCGTACTGCTGATAGTGATAAGCGTGGCTGCACAGATAGCAAAGGCAGTAAAAAAGGCGTCCAAAGCCAGAAATACGCCATCCGCAGAGACGGAGGAACCAGTATTTGAAGAAGCCGCCAGAAAAGAAAGGGATACGACATTTTCGGAAATCGAACCGACATACATACTGACGACACCGATGGAGACCAAAAAACAGAAGAAAAAAGGAATACCGGCGAATAAGCCGAACCGGACGAAACATCATGCCGCCGAAGAGAAACAGCGCACGCACAACAAGACAACTGACACCGAGAAGGCAAAACCTGCGGTATCAATCGACGATTTCGATTTGCGAAAAGCAATAATATATTCGGAGATTATGACACCGAAATTCAAAGAAGAGCAACGATAAAACAGAAAGTATATGGCATCGATTTTTTCACGAATAGTAGCAGGGGAGATTCCGTGCTACAAAGTTGCCGAGGACGACAATTATTTCGCGTTTCTCGACATCAATCCGCTTGCGGCAGGACATACGCTCGTAATCCCCAAAAAGGAGGTGGACTACATTTTCGACCTCGACGACGAGACATTGCAGGGTCTCGTAACGTTCGCAAAGGGCATAGCCGCCAAAATCAAGGCTAAAACAGGCTGCAAAAAGGTGGCAATGGTGGTTTTGGGGTTGGAAGTTCCGCACGCGCACATACATTTGATACCTATGAATAGCGAAAATGACGTCGATTTTCACAAGGAAAAACTGAAATTCACTCCGGAAGAGTTCGGCGAAATCGCAAAATCGCTGCAATAGCAGGGTAGTTGTTAACAACTTTATATCGTCCTTATATTCACAAATATAGGGACGATATATTTTGTGCATATCTACCAATATTTAACATAATGTTTCACGAACGGATAGTTTATGTCGGAATCCGCAGATAGCGACAGATAATATACGAAAACAAGGCTTTTTTACTGAAAAAACGAGTGGTTATTTACAAATGTAACAGGACGCTTGTTGCGTATGATTACACTTGTAACATTTGTAATACAACACATTTGTTAATATTATGATAACACCTATATTTAATTAACATCTGTAATATGGCAAAGCCTTTGCAAAAATCCACTATTTTTACGGCGTTCATATATTGAATATTCAAATACAGACATCATAAATATCAGCATTTTACAAATACCATATAAATTAAAGAACAATATACATAGCCGTTTTCCGGACAATACAACAAGGTATCTATTCTGCGCTGAATAATCACATAATATTATCAATATTATCAATAAATTACGATTATCACTTAATTTGATAGGCGAACAAATACAAACAGGTATACTTAACCATATTAGAGATGTTAACATTTGTAAAGATTATTAACACTTATTAACATTTCACAAATGTTATAAAATACTTGTATATATTGTAAATTGTATTTATTTTTGTAAAAAATCAAGATTATGAAAGAAAAATTACAGATTCTGATACAAACGGAGAATTTGACGCCGAGCGGACTTGCCCGCAGACTGGATGTCAATCCTCCGGTAATCTCTCATATCTTGAAGGGACGCAACCAACCGAGTTACGAATTGATTCGCAGAATCGTTACGCGCTTTCCAAAAATCAACCCGTATTGGCTGCTCGGCGATTCGGACGACATGTACAATTCAACGCCGGCTAAATCTGCGAACGAACCTCCTGTACAAAACGAATTGTTCCCGATGTCGACCGGAAAGAATGATGAAGAACCATTCGACTTGAAATACCCCGAATCTGCGGATATATTCGACCTGCCCGAACAGTATCCGTCATCATCACGCAACAGAACAGATGCTCCGGAAATAGACCGCATCATTATTGCCTACAAGAACGGGACTTTCGAATCTCTGATTCCGAAAAAGTAGCACCTTTGTTTTTACAATCCGTCGCGGCATCTATCAACTCGACAATCAGGGTTTCCGGCAATGAATTTATCTCTGCGTCCGTCAGATGATTGCAAGCCCACAATGCACGGTACGCGACATCGGCGTCGCTGTCAAAAATAAATTCGGCAAACTCACGCAAACAGTTATTCGCACGTACATAATTGAGTATTTGCCGAATATTGTTCGCATGTATCCGTTCAGACAGCATCATGCGTAAATCACTGCATATCTCCATATTCCAAACTACCCCGAATTAAAAATTTAACATAATGTCCATATTGCACCAAAAACATATATAAAGGTAGATATATACCCCGTTCAGTCTGTCATAAATCCACGAAGATTGTCAAAGCAATTTTGGGCATTATCACTGATATTTTCAGGCTTGTCATACATCCGCGTTATAATTATGGCAACCGTTTAACCGTTAGACAATCATGTTTCCGTTCGGCAAATGTCATTACAATCAAACCGTTCACGGATGCATGGCACAATAATCCGCTCTTGTCATTACGTAGAAATGCTCTGTCCGTCTGTCCCCAAGCGGAGATACGATATCCTTATTCGTATGATGGAACTTGAAGCCGCATTTTTCAATAACCCGTTTCGACTTGGTGTTCCCGTCATAATATCCGCACCATACGGTATCAAGAGTCAAGTCGTTGAAACATCTTGACAACAACGCCATGACCGCTTCCGGAATCAAGCCTCGTCCCCAATACGGTTTGCCAATCCAATAGCCTATCTCCGCTTCGTGTTGTCCCATTTCCGCAGTGTGGAGACTGTCGGAGAACATTATTCCGCAGCAGCCGACAGCCTCGCAGGTCTCTTTCAACACAACGGCATAGATTTCCGGAGCAGCAAATACAGTCCGGATAATCTCCAAACTGTTTTCTACCGATGTATGAGGAGCCCAACCCGCAACAGGTCCAACGTTCGGGTCGCAGGCATATCTGAACAGGGCGTCCGCATCCGAATCCTGCCATGGTCTGAGAATAAGTCTTTCCGTATCTATCATCTTATAATACGCTCTAAATCATCGTTTACGAACATTGTCGGAGTGAACTCAACTATCCGATAATCGGCAATGCCGTTGGCATGGAACGGGTCTTCCGCGATAATCGAGTTTACGGTTTGACGGCTGTCAGCCTTCATCATTATCACACCGCCTACGCGAGGCGTCTGCGGACCGGAAGCGATAAAATCTCCGGCAGCATAATGTCGGGCGAGATATTCACGATGTGCGGCAAGGTATTTATCGACCTCGTCCAGCGGCTTTATATATGTAAGGATTGCAATAAACATATTTTTATTTTTTGGGGAATATCATTGTTTGCGGCTGTTCGCCGACAAGTACCAGTACGCACAGCCGACGAACAATGCGCCGCCGACGATATTGCCCAATGTCGCAGGAATCAAGTTGTCGATTACGAAATCCGCTATGGAGACTTCCGCGCCGCACATCATTCCCAATGGAATGAAAAACATATTGGCAATACTATGTTCATAACCGAGTGCGACAAAGCACATTACCGGAAACCACAGTCCGATTATCTTGCCGGCGGCACTTTGAGATGCGAATCCGAGCCATACGGCAAGGCAGACGAACCAGTTCGCCCCTACCCCTTTCAAAAATACATTTATCCAAGGCATCGACACTTTGAATTCCGCCATCGAGACTATCGCGCCGCGCCATACATCGGACAGCAGACCTGCCTGATACACCATCACATAGGCAAAAAACAGCGCGCCTATACAATTGCAGAGATAGACGATAGTCCAGTTTCTCAACACCGCTCCGATTCCGTACCGCCGGTTCATCAAACCGGGTATCAATACGGCATTGTTTCCGGTGAACAGTTCCGCGCCCGCGAAAACCACGAGAATAAGTCCGAGAGGAAACATCATTCCGGACAACAGCCGCTGCATCGCCGGATTGGCGGCTGTAATCTCCGGAAAGCCGTATCCTATTATCAATGATAGTGTTCCGCCCATAGCGATATAGATGCCCGCAAGTATTCCGGCAACGACGAGTTTGCCCGAAGGCATTCCCAATTTGTTTTCTGCGGCACTTTCGGCGATTTCGATTACTCGTGAAGGATTGTTCAGGCTCATAGCGAAAATGTTTTGTGCAAATCTAATTAAAAATGGCAATGCACCCAATACTGCCGACTTTTATCTTTCAATATATTTTCAACAATAGATATTTTTTATATCTTCGCATATCATGGAAACGAAACTGGTTCTCGAATTCTCCACCCGCAATGAGTTGAGAGATTGGCTGGCAAGCAATCACGATTCGCATCGGGAAGCATGGGTGGTATGCAACCGGTCGGGCAAGTCCGACCGCGAGGGACTACCCTATCTCGACATCGTATACGAAGCCTTGTGTTTCGGATGGATAGATTCGACAGTCAAGACACATGAAAACAGAACGTTGCAAAGGATAACACCGAGAAAAAGCGGTAGCAACTGGACGGAACTCAACAAGGAGAGATGCCGACACCTCGAACGTTCGGGGCTGATGACCGATGCCGGACGCGCAGTCCTGCCAGACAATATGGATAACGGCGAACCGTGCATGGACGAGAATATACTCGCATTGCTTCAAAGCGACAACGTGTTCGCAGAGAATTTCGCACGACTGCCGGATTTATACAAACGCGTCAGAATCGGAAACATCCTGTTAAAAATCGGCAAAGACTCTAATACATATCGCCGAAGGCTTGAAAAATTCACCGACTGCACCCGCCACGGAGTCATGTACGGCGAATGGAACGACGGCGGCAGACTGTTACAAGATTTACAAAAATAGATTACCTTTGCATGTGAAAACAATATTATCATGAAACGCATACTTATATATATATTGGCAATAGCCGCGCTCGCCGCATCGTCGTGTCGCACCGAGCGCAAATACGACAACACTATGTTCGTATCGATTGCACCGATAAAGCAAATCGTAACCGAGATTGTCGGCGACGATTTCGACGTGGAGATTCTCGTGCCTGCCGGAGCATCGCCCGAGACATTCGAGCCGACACCGAAACAGTTTATTGCACTGAACAATGCACGTCTTATTTTCAGTACCGGTTTACTCGATTTCGAGAATAATCTGCTGGGCAAATTGCAGGGCAAAAGCAAAATCATAGATTTGAGCAAAGGCATCGAACCGATAGCGGGCTGCTGTTCGCATCACCACCACGGCAAGCACTGCTCGCACGGCATCGACCCGCACATCTGGTGTTCGCCGAAAGAGTTGATGATAATGGCGGAGAATGCCTTCGAAGCGATATCCGTCGCACTGCCCGACTCGGTCGGAAAATACGCACCGCGTTATGACGCGCTCTGTCAGAAATTGCTGGAACTCGACGAAGAGGTCGCCGAAATGTGCCGCTGTTCGTCCAACTCCTATTTCATCATCTATCATCCGGCACTCACCTACTTCGCCCGCAATTACGGTATCGAGCAGGTATCGGTCGAGAACGAAGGCAAGGAGGCGAGCGCGAAACGGCTGGGTGAAATTATCGCGGCTGCACGACGCGACGGAATCAAACGAGTTTTCTACCAGTCGCAATTTCCCCGTTCGAGCGTCGAAATAATCTGCGACGACATAGGTGCGGATGCCGTCGAGATAGACCCGCTGGCAGAAGATGTCATACATGAGATAAAACGCATAACATCGCTAATAACCGAGTAGTTATGTCGGCAATAATATCTCTGCGCAATGTGGGCGTGCGCTACGATGACTACGCGGCATTGGAACATGTTTCACTCGATATATTCGACGACGATTTTCTCGGCATAATAGGTCCGAACGGCGGAGGAAAAACCACGCTGATAAAGAGCATTCTCGGAACCGTGCCGCATACGGGAACGATAACTTTCTCACCGGAACTCAACATCGGCGGCAAACGTCATATAGGCTACATGCCGCAGCAATCGGACTTCGACCGCAACTTTCCAATCTCGGTAAAAGAGGTCGTCATGTCGGGATTGCAATCCGAAAAGGGATTTCTGCATCGCTACAATCGCGAAAACAAAGCCCGTGCGCTCGAACTTCTCGAAATGGCGGGCATTGCCGAAATCGCCGACCGGCAAATCGGCGAAATTTCGGGCGGTCAGTTGCAGCGCACACTGCTCTGCCGCGCGATAATACTGTCGCCCAAACTGCTTATTCTCGACGAACCGGCAAATTTCGTGGACAACCGTTTCGAGAACGAACTGTATACTCTATTGCGGCGGCTGAACGAAAAAATGGCAATCGTTATGGTTTCACACGACGTCGGCACCATCACGAGCGTCGTGAAAAATATCGTATGCGTAAACCGTTCGGCACACCGTCACGACTCCAACATCATCACGCAGGAGCAACTCGACAACTACCAGTGTCCGATACAAATTGTATCGCACGGTCGCGTCGCCCACACGGTACTCGGCATGCACGAACACTGACGGCAACATTATCCGAAAAAGATTATTATTTATTAAAGACTTTAAGGTCCTTCAGGACTTTAAGGTCGTTAAAGTCCTGAAAATAAGTACGCAGATTTTCCCGTACAAAGATGTATACAATATTTATTGTATCGACTCAAAATACTCCTAAATACCTATAAATGTTAAAGATATTAAGGACATTAATGAAATATGCGTTGCATCGAAAATTCGATGCAACGCATATTTCGTTACTGACACTCGTTAGGCGTTGATTGCGCTGAGTTTCTCGAAGAGTTTGCCGAACGACTCGACCATTTCGGCACGCAAAGCCGCATAGTACTTGCGGACAAGCGACTTGTTTTTAGGCTCGGTCGGATTGCTTGCCTTGTGATACAACTCGTTGCGGAGTTCCACGCCCTCCTGCATAACCGCGAATATCTCCTGCTCTTTGGTCGGCTGGAAATAGATTGCCATATCGCAATCGAAAACCAACTCTTCCAAACGATAGTCAATCTCCTTTTTCAGATTTCTTAAATTTGCCATAACATTTATAATTTAATCGTTACACTCTCAAAGCCGAACCCGAATACGAGCGCGGCACAATTCGCACATGTCCGCATCCAATCCGTATAATGTAATGCAAAGATAAGAATAACTCGCGATTAAACAAACCCGAACGGAGAATTTCTTTAATTTATCGATGCAAATCGACAAAACCCTATGCTAACGGCGTCTGCTGCGACGGTCGTAGCAATCGTCCTCGGGGCGCACGTCGATGACGATTCCCGTTTCCTCCTCCTCGATAATCATTACCGGTTGCGGTTTCGGCTGCGGCTGTTCCGTAACGACCGGTTCGGCAGGTTTAGGCGGCTGTACGGCAACCGTACGGTCGATGACCACATCCTTTTTATAGTCGAACGTCGCGGTTGCATAACGCATTTTAGGCAGCACCTCGGCTTTCAGATATTCCCACGCCTCCGGCATCTGTCGCAAATGACGCTCCTTTTCCGCCTCGGAATATCCGCTGCTCAATATGCGAAGCACTTCGCCGCGGTCGCTTATCGACGAATTTTCCACGGCAGGCACGCAATCCTTCCATGTCAGAGCCTTGGAAGTAACGGTTACGCCGTATGCAGGACGATAATTGGTTTCGACATACTGTTTCAACGCAGCCGCACGCTTCGCTGCCAGAGCCGCATTGAACTTCGGATTGCCGTCCGGCGACGAATAGCCGGCGACAGAAGCGGACGAAATATGCATCAGCGAATCGGTCGAACTGCCGATAAAATAACTCATATCGGAGAGTTGCGCCGAGTTGTCGGAAAAAGTTTTCGCGATGTTCGACAGATTGATGGCATAGTAGACCGAGAATGAAGCGTCTTTCCCCGTCTTGTCTTTCACGAGGTACTTGCTTACGATGTAATCGCCGTTGCGCGTCTGCGACAACAACACGGTATCGCACCCGCATTGTTTCGGAGCGGTCCTGCCGCACTGCGCCGCAGCCTGCAACGTAAACAGCAGCGCAATCCCGAGTGTAAAAATAATTCGTTTCACGATCGTTTTGTTTTTGGTTTATCGCCGTATGCAATCCAACAATCAAGCCACGGGCGGGAAAGCCTGCATAAGCGGAGATGGTTACAAATCATTTTATTTAGTATATTTGTACTCGAATACGGATTGAGAAATGGCAGCAAAGGAGAAAAAAGACGCTAACGACATGAGTTTCTTCGAGCATCTCGACGAATTGCGACCGCGCATCGTGCGGTCGGTAATCGCCGTGGTAGTGCTTATGGTCGCGGCGTTTTTAGCCAAGGATGCGATAATGGCGATAGTCATGGGACCGAAATCGCCCGACTTCCCGACCAATGCCGCAATGGGCTGGCTCGCGGATGCCACCGGTTCGGACGCACTGCGCATAAACAGCAGCGACCTGACGCTTATCAACACGTCGATGGCTGGGCAACTGAACATGCACATCATGATTGCGTTCTATGCCGCACTGATACTCTCGCTGCCCTACGTGCTGTTCGAACTATGGGGATTCGTCAAGCCAGCACTCAACGACAACGAACTGAAAAACGGACGGATATTCTTCTTCAACGTAACGCTGTGCATGATTATCGGCGTACTGTTCGGCTACTTCGTACTCGCCCCGCTCTCGGTAAACTTTCTCGGCGGATACACGGTCAGCGACGAGATACGCAACCTAATCGACGTCGGGTCGTACATTTCGCTCGTCATGAACATGTCGCTCGTATGCGCACTCGTGTTCGAACTGCCCGTACTCGTCTATTTCCTTTCGCGGCTCGGCATACTGACGGCAGCATTCATGCGCAAATACCGCCGCCACGCGATAATAATTCTTGCGGTCGGAGCGGCGATAATCACGCCTCCCGACATCATCAGCATGGTTCTGGTAATCATCCCGATGTATCTGCTCTATGAATTGAGCATCGGTATCGCGGCACGCAACGAAAAGCGGGCAGCCGCATAAAATTTCGCACCCGGAGAGTACAATTTCAAAAACTATCGCTATATTTGCACCCGAAATAAGATTTCAGGGCAGGGTGTAATTCCCTACCGGCGGTGATAGTCCGCGACTCCCGAAAGGGACTGAATCGGTGGAATTCCGATACCGACGGTTAAAGTCCGGATGGAAGAAATCGTATATTCGCATCGTCGGTGCGTACCTGTTCATATTCGGGTATCGTTGTGCGTGCAGATAATATGGAGTCCTGATGTCTGACATCGGGACTTTATATTTTTATACGCTATATGAAGAAATATCTTTTAACCCTTCTCGCATCGGTCGCACTGCCGGCATTCATTTTCGCCCAGACGACCACATCCGCAATTTCGGGCAGAATCACGGCTGCCGACGGCACGCCGCTCGCAGGAGCGACCGTCATCGCCACCCACACCCCGTCATCGACGCAATACGGCACGGCATCGGACACCAACGGCTCGTACCGTCTGAACGGAATGAGAGTAGGCGGTCCGTACACCGTCGAAATCTCGTATGTCGGATGCACGACCGTCAATTACGACAATATCCGGCTGGAACTCGGCGAGACGAAAGAGGTAGACGCTTCGCTGAACGACAGCCGCAGCATAGAAACAATCGTCGTGAACATCGACCGCTACGATTCGGCGCGCAACGGTGCGGCGAACAATTTCGACAACTCGGTTATCGAAAAGATGCCGACCATCTCGCGTTCGATATACGACATAGCGCGGCTGACGCCGGAAGCGATGGTGTCGAAAGACGGAGGAATCTCGATTGCGGGCGCGAACAGCCGCTACAATACGTTCCGGATAGACGGCATCGTCAGCAACGACATCTACGGTCTGACATCGTCCGGCACGAACGGCGGACTCGCGGACGCCAACCCTATTCCGCTCGACGCGATAGACGAAATACAGATTGTCATCGCTCCGTTCGACGTGCGCCAGAGCGGATTTACGGGCGGAGGCATAAACGCCGTAACGAAATCGGGAACCAACTCGTTCCGCGGCACGGCGTATACATATTACAACAATCAGGATTTCTACGGCAAAAACGCCGACAGCGGAGCCAAACTGCCGAAGCAATCGACGCAGATTTACGGCGTATCGCTCGGAGGACCTATCGTGAAGAACAAACTTTTCTTCTTCGTGAACGGAGAGTTCGACTACAATTCGTCGCCGTCATCGTTCTATGCCGGTTACTCGCCGCTTTCTATAACGGCGGAGGATGCACAGAAAATCGCAGACCGCTACGAGGAACTTACAGGTTACGACGGCGGCGGATACGGGCATCGCAATGTAGTGAAGAAATCGGGCGCGCTCGTAGCCCGTCTGGACTGGAACATCAACGACCGTCATAATCTGACGCTGCGGTACAACTATCTGAACGCCTCGATGGACAACTACTCCAACAGTGCGTCGTCGTTCAGTTTCAACGGTTCGGCATACGCGCTCTCGAATCAGACGCATTCGCTGGTTGCCGAACTCAACTCCCGCATATCCAAGTCCGTTTTCAACGAATTGAGAGTCGGCTACAACCGCATCATCGACGGCGGAGAGTCGGAACGGCTGCTGCCCTACGTGCAGATAAACAAACTCTCGGACGACAACGGCGGCGACAAGAACAACAATATCAGAGTGATGATAGGCACCAATCCGTACAACGGCATGAACCACCTCGAACAGAACTCTATATCCGTAACCGACAACGTATCGATATACGCGGGCAATCACGCCATAACCGCCGGCACCCACAACGAAATCTTCACCAACGAGGTAACGTATGTAGCCAACGCCTTCGGTTCGTACACCTACAACACTCTCGACGACTTCCTCAATGACAATTCGTCGGCATACGTCCGCAACTACCCTATCGGCAATCCTGCGATACGCACGACATCCGCACAATTCGGGCTTTACATTCAGGACGAATGGTCGGCAGCCCGCAACTTCACGCTGACATACGGCATCCGCGCCGACATTCCGGTAATTTTCGACACGCCGAACGAGAATCCCGTATTCAACGCGAGCGAAATCGCCGTGAAATACGGCATCCGCACCGACAGCAAGCCGAAAACACGCGTCATGCTGTCTCCGCGCATCGGATTCCGCTGGAAGGCGGTCGACAGCGACGAATATACGGCGACACTGCGCGGCGGAGCAGGAATCTTCACGGGCAAAGTTCCGTTCGTATGGATTAAGAACTGTTTCTCGAACACCGGAACCACCCAGCGGGGATACGCGCTCTACAATGCCGCCACTCCGGCATTCGGCGAAGAGCCGAGCGGCGAAACCGTATCCAATCCTGCAATCCATGCTGTAAGCCCAAACTTCAAGTATCCGCAGGTTTTCAGAGCGAATCTGGCACTGGAACAGCGGCTGCGCAGCGGCTGGCGGTTCACGGTCGAGGGCATATTCTCGAAAACGTTCAACAACATGCTTATCGAGAATCTCGTGGCACAGGACAAGGGTAATAAACTCTACGCCGTATCTGCCGATATGGCGAACGCCGACAACACGACGGTGTTCTACGACTCGTCAGCCAATGCGCAGTTCTCGTCGATATATTATCTGAAAAACACGAACAAAGGCTATTCATACTCCGTTTCGGCGTCGGTATTCAAGCACTTCGGTTTCGGAATGGACATATCCGCAGCCTACACGTTCGGACATTCGTATACGGTAATGGACGGTATCTCGGCACAGGCACCGAGCAACTGGGGACGCTGCTATGCCGCCGAATCCAACAACGCTGGATTGAGTTATTCGCTGTTCGACGTACCGCACAAGGTTACGGCTTCAATTTCATACTCCAAGCGTTACGCCCGCTATTTCGGCTCTACCGTTTCGCTCGTCTACCAAGCCTACTCGGGCATGCGCTACTCGCTGACCTATTACCAGAACAGCCTCGACGTGAACGGCGACTCCTATCGCGGCAACACCCCGATGTACATACCTACCAAATCGGAACTCGGAGCGATGCGGTTCGAGAACGACGGGCAGCGCGAAAGTTTCGACAGATTCATCGAGGACGACCGCTATCTGCGCAGCCACCGCGGGCAATATTCGGACCGCAATGCGATGCAGACACCGTTCGAGCATCACCTAGACCTGCATTTCGCGCAGGACTTCTACTTCGGAGCGACGACGGGTCGCAAACTCCAACTGACGCTCGACATTCTGAATTTCGGAAATCTGCTCTGCAAGAACTGGGGCGCATCCTATTACCAGTCGGCATGGAAAGCGTCGCCGGTAGAGGTTTACGCGCTCGACGACGACGGCGCAGGCAACAAAACGCCGCAATACCGATACCGCGGTGCGACGGTTTCCAAAAACGACCTGCTTTCGCGCTGGCACATGCAGGTAGGCATAAGAGTTACGTTCTAAACGATAAAAAGGCTGCTTTCGGGCAGCCTTTTACGTTTCCGCACCGACGCAGAAACACCGCCATGCCGATTTATTTTTGCGACTGTCCGAATTTTGAATTATCTTCGCAGTTATGGAGAGCAGGTTGCGCGACATACTGAAAAAATATTGGGGATACGACGATTTCCGACCCATGCAGCGCGAAATCATCGAATCCGTGATGTCGGGTCGCGACACGCTCGCCCTTATGCCTACGGGCGGCGGCAAATCGATAATCTACCAGTTGCCGACACTTGCGAACGAGGGGTTGTGCATCGTCGTAACCCCGCTTATCGCACTGATGAAAGACCAGGTAGACCGTCTGCGACGCCGCGGGATACAGGCTGTGGCGATACATTCGGGAGTCGCCGCACGGCAGATAGACATCGCTCTCGACAACTGCGTATACGGCGACGTGAAATTCCTCTATCTCGCACCCGAACGGCTGGCGTCCGAGACGTTCCGGCTGCGCGTACAGCGCATGAACGTCTCTCTGTTGGCGGTAGACGAGGCTCACTGCATCTCGCAGTGGGGCTACGATTTCCGCCCGTCGTATCTGCGAATCGCCGAACTGCGGCGGCTTATCCCCGACACTCCGGTACTCGCGCTGACAGCATCAGCCACGCCGACGGTTGCCGAAGACATAATGCGTCATCTCCGATTCGCCGAACCGAATATCATGCGCAGTTCGTTCTCGCGACCGAACCTGTCGTATGCCGTGCGGCACGTGGACGACAAGAACGGGCAACTGATGCGGATAATCAACAACGTGGACGGCTCGGGAATAATATACGTGCGACTGCGCGAAGCCGCCGAGAAGGTCGCGGCATACTTGCAGGAGAACGGCGTTTCGGCGAGTTATTATCACGGCGGAATGCCCCATGCCGAACGCTCGATAAGACAGGACGAATGGGTGTCGGGCAAGACACGGATAATGGTGGCTACCAACGCGTTCGGAATGGGTATCGACAAGGCGGACGTGCGGTTCGTAATACACTATTCGATGTGCGATTCGCTCGAAAGTTACTATCAGGAGGCGGGACGCGCAGGACGCGACGGCAAGCGCAGTTACGCGGTGCTTCTGGTCGCCCCCGACGACGATTCGCGGGTACGCAAGCGGTTCGAGCAGGAGTTTCCGAAACTGGAAATCGTCAAATCGATATACGAACGGGTATGCTCCTATCTGCAAGTCGCAATAGGCGACGGCTATCAGGCGTCGTTCGTATTCAACATCCACGATTTCTGCGCACGCGAGCATCTTTACGGCGGAACGGTCGTGAGCGCGCTCAAACTCTTGCAACAGAACGGCTATCTGACGCTTACGGAGGAGAGCGAGAATCCGGCGCGGCTGATGTTCCGCGTAAGCCGCGACGACCTATACAAATTGCGTCTCGAACGCAACAGTTTCGACGCGATACTGCGCACCATACTGCGTCTTTACGACGGCATATTCACCGAATTCCGCGCAATCGACGAGTTTCAAATCGCCACTGCGAGCGAACGCCCGCAGGAAGAGGTTCACTGTCTGTTGAAGTCGCTGTGGCGGATGCACGTGATACGCTACATACCGGCGAACACATCGCCGATGATATTCTTCGACGAAGAGCGTCTGCCGCTCGAAAACGTCTACATAGCCCCCGAAACGTACTCGCGCCGCAAGGAGTTGATGACCGAACGTTTCGAGAACATGCTGCATTACGCCAACAACGAAAACGAATGCCGCAGCATGATAATCGAACGGTATTTCGGCGACGAAAATTCGTCGCCGTGCGGCGTATGCGACGTCTGTCTGAAAAACAGACGCAAGAAACCGGCGGCAGAAATAGGCGAAGCGGACATACTGTCGGCAATCGATGCCGGCACCGCGACGGTAAAGGAGTTGGTGGACGAATTCAGATGCGAATCCGAAATTATCATCACCGTCATCAAACGGATGCTGGGCGACGGCAGAATCGCAATGGACGACGAAGGGCGTCTCTTCCGCCGATAAAAAACCGCATTTCGCCCGACACCCTGTCGATACCGCCAGACGGATGCCGCAGAATCGCCTAAAAAGCGGCAAAAATCGCAAAATTCATCGTCCGCATCCAAAAGACAGCACGAAAATCGGAGGCAAAATTGCTTATTCGGAAAATAATCGTTAAATTTGCGCGTGTATGAATAGGGAAATTCGCATGCGCAGGAAGATTTTCATATCGGTATTGATGGTCATCGCAACGGCATTCGGCGTTCGGGCGCAGGAGCGTTCGGAGTACGACGCCCTGATAAATAGCGCGCAGCAGCATCTGCGCAGCAACCGCAACGAAGCCGCGTTGAGGGATTACATAAAGGCGTTCCGCATTTCGGAGCAGCCGGCGTATCATCTCTACAATGCCGCTTGTGCCGCCGCCAAGTCGTATCATGTCAAGCAGGCATACCAGTTGCTGTTCCGCCGGCTGGAAATCGACAAGGAGTGGCACTCGGAGAATCTCGCGACGGACAACGATTTGGCAATGCTGCATTACGACAAGCAGTGGAGTGTCCTGCTGGACTCGATGAAAATCCGCAACGAAAAATACGAGAGCAGGTTCGACAGGGAGTTGCGAGGCACGCTCAAAAAGATATTGAGCGACGACCAGGACATACGTCTCGAATACGTTTCGGCGCAAATCATGCGCGCGTCGGAGGAGAAGATGAACGAGTTGTCGGCGAAGATGACGAGAATCGACAGCATCAACCAAGCCAAGATTGCCGGAATATTCGACAAGTACGGCTGGCTGGGCAGCGATAAGGTCGGCGATGCCGCACCGGTGCAGTTCTACATATTGCAGCACGCACCCGTGAAGATGCAGATAAAGTACAAATCGAAATTGCAGAAAGGTGTCAAATGCGGGGACATTCAGCCGTCGGAATATGCCGAATTCGAAGACCGCATAGCGATACTTTCGAAAAAGAAGCAGACATACGGCACCCAGATTCTCTACGGCGACGAAGGGAAACCTTACGTCGCGGAGTGCGCCAATCCGCAGAAGGTGAACGACCTGCGCAAGAAGGTCGGACTTCCGCCGATGAACGAATATCTCGAACGCTGGGGGCTTAAATGGGAATATTGAAAATAAACATCAAACAAAACATAGACTTAAACTTATAGGTAAATAATTTATGCTTACTGAAGAAGAAAAAAATGCAGGTTTGTCCGGTCGTATCGAACAGGTCAATATCGAAGAGCAGATGAAAACCGCCTACATCGACTACTCGATGTCGGTAATCGTTTCGCGTGCATTGCCGGACGTAAGAGACGGTCTGAAACCGGTGCATCGCCGAATACTTTACGATATGAGTGCGGAACTCAACCTCTACTCCGACAAGCCGACACGTAAATCGGCGCGTATCGTCGGTGATGTCCTCGGTAAATTCCACCCGCACGGAGACAGTTCGGTTTACGACGCGATGTGCCGTCTGGCTCAGGACTGGTCGATGCGTTATCCGCTGGTCGAAGGTCAGGGCAACTTCGGTTCGATGGACGGCGACTCGCCGGCTGCGATGCGTTACACCGAGGCGAGAATGCAGAAAATAACCGACGAAGTGATGGCGGACATCGACAAAGAGACAATCGACTGGACGCTCAACTTCGACGACACGATTCCGGAACCGACCGTACTGCCAACCAAGATTCCGCTGCTTCTCGTGAACGGAGCGAGCGGTATCGCCGTCGGCATGGCGACCAACATGGCTCCGCACAACCTCGGCGAGGTCATCGACGCATGCTGCGCATACATCGACAATCCGCAGTGCGAGTGCGAAGACCTGCTCCATTTCGTCAAAGGTCCGGACTTCCCGACGGGAGGTATAATCTACGGCTACGAAGGTGTCAGAGAGGCTCTCCTCACTGGTCGCGGTCGCGTAATCATGCGTGCCAAGACCGAAATCGAGACCACTCCGACCGGACGCGAACTGATAGTCATCACCGAGATTCCTTACATGGTGAACAAGGCGGAGATGATAAAGCGCATCGCCGAACTCGTTACCGAGAAGAAAATCGACGGCATATCCAACGTGAACGACGAATCCGACCGCGAGGGAATCCGCGTGGTGGTTCACTTGAAGCAGGATGCCGTAGCGAGTGTGGTACTCAACACGCTGTTCAAACTTACGCCGTTGCAGTCGTCGTTCGCAGTGAACAACATCGCACTCGTGAACGGTCGTCCGGTGCTGCTCAATCTGAAAGACCTGATAAAGCATTTCGTAGACCATCGCCACGACGTGGTCGTCCGCCGCACGCGCTACGACCTGCGCAAGGCGGAGGAGCGTCTGCACATCGTTCTCGGACTGCTTATCGCCCAAGACAATATCGACGAGGTAATCCACATAATCCGTTCGTCGAAGAGCGTGGACGAGGCTAAAAGTCGCTTGACAGAGAAATTCGGATTGAGCGATTTGCAGACTGCGGCTATCGTCGAGATGCGTCTGCGCGCCCTGACGGGACTCGAACACGGCAAACTCACAGCCGAGCGCGACGAGTTGCAGAAGAACATCGACTATTTCAAGGACGTTCTCGCCAGCGAGCCTTTGCAGTTGAAAATCGTCAAGGACGAACTCATCGAGATTCGCGAGAACTATGCGGATGAACGCCGTTCGGAGATTGTCTACGCTTCGGAGGAGTTCAATCCGGAAGATTTCTACGCCGACGACGAAATGGTAATCACCATCTCCCATCTCGGCTACATCAAGCGCACCTCGCTCGCAGAATACCGCACCCAGAACCGCGGCGGCGTCGGCGTCAAGGGAAGTGCAACGCGCGACGAGGACTTCATCGAGCATATCTACGTCGCATCGATGCACAACACGATGATGTTCTTCACAGAGAAGGGTCGCTGCTACTGGTTGAAGGTTTACGAGATTCCGGAGGGAACGCGCTCGTCGAAAGGACGCGCTATCCAGAACGTCATACAGATAGAGCCGAACGACAAGGTACGCGCCTACATCAACTGCAAGCGTCTGAACGACCCCGAATACGTAGAGAACAACTATATAATAATGTGTACCAAGAACGGTACCATCAAAAAGACCAAACTCGAAGCGTATTCGCGCCCACGTGCCAACGGTGTGAATGCAATCGTAATCCGCGAGGACGACCAACTCATCGAGGCAAAACTCACCAGCGGAAAGGCTGAAATCATGATAGCATCCCGCGAAGGAAAGGCTATCCGCTTCAACGAAGAGACGGTACGTCCGGTAGGTCGCACGAGTATGGGCGTTCGCGGAATCGCGCTCGAAGAGGGCAACGATGCAGTCGGCATGATATGTGTCGAGCCGGACAGCAAGCAGGATGTGCTGGTGCTTTCGGAGAACGGATTCGGAAAGCGTACCGATTTGGACGAATACCGAATCACCAACCGCGGCGGCAAGGGTGTAAAGACCATCAACATTACCGAAAAGACGGGACAACTCATCTCGATACAGGCGGTAACCGACCAGAACGACCTGATGATTATCAACCGTTCGGGAATCACGATTCGCACGTCGGTTGAACAGATTCGTGTCGCCGGACGCGCTACGCAGGGCGTGAAAATCATCAACCTGCGCGAAGGCGACGCAATCGCATCGGTAATGGCTGTACCTAAAAGCGAAGACAACGAGGTGGAGACCGCGGATACCGAAATCAATGCCGGCGAAACCGCAAGCGGCATTTCGGGAGAGACGCCGAATACCGACGGTAACGAATAAACAGTGCAATAAAACAAACTAACAAAACGTTTTACTGATATGAAAAAGGTAATTTCAATTATGGCGATTGCAATGGTGCTGGCAGCACCTGCCGCCATGGCTCAGAAGATTAACGAATCGGCCGTCCGTGCCAAGATGGAGAAATCCGAGGCGGAAATCAACGACGCTAAAAAGGCTGTTAAAGCCGCAACGTGGCTCAATCGCGCCAAAATTTACAGCGATGCGATAACCGAGCCTACGAAGAGTCTTTTCGGCGGTCTGGATGCAACCATGCTCCGCATCGCGATGGGCGAACCGGAGGATGTACAGGAGACGAAGGATGCAAGCATCTGGGTTTATCCTTGGGTAAAGGTATACATCAAAGGCAACAAGGTGAGTGCTTGGGAACAAACGAAGGAGATTGACCCGAATGCATTTGAGACTGTCAAGAATGCGTATTTGAAGGCTTACGAACTCGACCCTAAAACCGCTCCTAAAATCAAAGCGGCACTCGACGCACTTATCAACTATTATTCGCAGTTGGGTTCGGCAAGCATCGACATTCCGAACTACAAGGCTTCCGTAGATGCCTACATCAAGGCTGCCACGTTGCAGGAGAATCCGGTTTACAGCAAGGTAGACCCGCAATACTACTTCTATGCAGGTCAGTTGGCTGCGTTCCTCGGTGCGGAAGACGTCAAGTATTTCGCGCTCGGCGAGCAGTATCTCAACAAGGCGCAGGAACTCGGCTATATGGACGAGAACGGAAACCTCTACTACTTCCTGTTCCACTGCTACTACGGACAGAAAGACGCCGACAAGGAGAATGTGATAAAGGCTAAAAACACTCTTCTCGAAGGAATCGGCAAGTTCCCTAAAAACGAACGTATCCTCGACGGTCTGATGCAACTCTACACCTCGGAGGAGGGCGTAGGCGACCCTGCCGACCTCGTATCGCTTATCGACAAGGCTCTGGCGGAGACTCCGGACAATCCTGATTTGTGGTTCGGTCGCGGACGAGTATTCTTCAAACTCAAAAACTATGACGAGTGCATCGTTTCGTTCCAGAAAATCAACGAAATCAAGCCGAACGACTACGACACCAACTTCTACCTCGGCTATTTCAACATCGCCAAAGGCGACGACATGAACAAGGAGTTCAACTCCAAACTCGACTCTTACAGCACCGAGGAGTACAAAGCCGCGAGAAACGAGGTTACCGCCGCTTACATGAAGGCAGTCCCTTATTTGGAGAAGGCTCTCGAACTGCGTCCGGACAATGTCGACTGCGCACAGTATCTCAAAGAGTTGTGCTTCCGTCTGCGCGACGAGGAGGGAATGACGGACAAATACAACAAGTACAACGCCATCTACAAGAAACTCAAAGGCATCGAGTAATCGATTAACGTATTACCGTATTGCGACAGGCTGCCGAGATTCGGCAGCCTGTCGCGTTTTTATGGTGTTATCGTTAAAGTCATTAAGGTCATTAAGGTCTTTAAGGACCTTAATGACCCTAATCCACCGAATTTGCCATTATTTTTACCGATTTTCATAAAAAACAACTATATTTGTAACGGTATAACGCAACTCCATTCCCAACACACTTAAACCATATTACCATGAAAAGCAGACGAATCCTCTCGCTACTTGCAATTCTCTCGTATACGGTCGTACTGTACGGCTGCACCGAGAAGCCCGAAACCGACCCGTTCGGCATTTCGGACAATACGGTCGATTTCCCGGATGACGGCGGCGAAAAGAGCATTGTCGTGAACACGCCGCACGGATGCACACTCTCGTGCGACGAGTATTGGATAACATTTTCGCCCAAGCATATCGAGGCGGGTACGAATCCCGTAACCGTCGCGGCGGCTGCCAACATGACAACCGAATCCCGCCAAGCGACCGTAACAATCTCCGACGACAAATCAGGCATATCGGGCAAAATCACGGTAAATCAGGCTGCATCGACCCAACCGCAGAAATACAGGATGATTATCTATACGACAGATGACAACCAGCCTATACCCGTTAAAGCCAGTGCTTTCGATGCCAATATAACCGACCATATTTACGAAAACGGGACCGGTGTCATAATATTCGACAACCCGGTAACCGGCATAAAAATTTACGCCTTCGCCGATTGCAAGAACCTGACAAGCATCAAGATTCCGAATAGCGTTGCAGTAATAGGATACGGCGCATTCCTCAATTGCACAAGTCTGAAAAGCATAACTATTCCCAAAAGCGTTGTATCGATAGAATACGGGGCATTTTGGAATTGTACAAGTTTGAAAAGCGTCAATATACCCGACAGCGTATCGAAAATAGGAATACACGCGTTCACCTGTTGCACCAATCTGACAGACATTACTATTCCTGACATCGTTACGTCAATAGAACCGTACACATTCATCCATTGCGAAAATCTGGCAAGTATCACTATTTCCAATAGCGTTACATCAATCGGAGAAAGCGCATTCGAACACTGCAAAAGCCTTACGAGCATCACAATCCCCGACAGCGTTACATCAATAGGATATGGCGCATTCCGCAACTGCGAGAATCTGACAAATATCTCTATTCCGAATAGCGTTACATCAATAGCGATGCTCGCATTCAGTGATTGCAAAAGTCTGAAAAGCATCACTATTCCAAACAGCATTACATCAATCGAAAGTTGCACATTCAGGTATTGCGAAAATCTGACAAACGTAACTATTCCGGACAGTGTTACGTCAATCAGAGAAGCCGCATTCATCCGTTGCACGAGTCTGAAAAGTATCACTATTCCGGACAGCGTTAAATTAATAGTGGCTTGGGCATTTGCCAATTGCACAAATATGGACAGTTTTTATTGCAAACCGCTGAATCCGCCGACAATAGGTCCGTTATTCGATAATACCATTCCCACCATATACGTACCGCGAGCGTCGGTAGAAGCCTACAAGGCTGCGGAAAATTGGAGCGAATACGCCGACAGAATCACCGGTTACGACTTCTGACGACAGCAGGGCACCATTACCACTTTAAGGACTTTGAAGTCGTTAGGGTCGTTAAAGACCTTAGGGACTTTAAGGTCTTTAAGGAGATTTTGCCGCGGACTATCCCATAAAAATATTCCGTCATCCTGAGAGGATGACGGAATATTTTATACTGACAGCGGGCAGCAACTACCCATATCGACCAAAACCGTTATTACTCGGCTTTCGGCTCTATATAGATGTAGAACAGCAGCGGAGTATAGCCCAAGACCTCGGTTTTAATACTCGACGTATCTACTGTGGTTGTAGGCATGATATAAGGATTATAGCCGTAATATCCGTAAGCATAACTATTGCCGTAATACATCGAATTAAACATGTTATAGTAATCGTAATAAGGCATTGCTGTCGTGGCGGTCGTAGATGTCGTCGTGGTAGACGTTCCGTTGGAACCGTAAGCGAAAGCGGATGTAGTCAGAATCGCAGCCCACTGACCGTAGTGCATCTTCGGAATGCAGTAAAGCCAAGCATTTATCATATTTTCCGTAGAGCCGTCGGGCGTATAACTCGTGGCTGACGAAGAACCGCCGTCATCGAACACCAGTTCCTTTATCTCGCTTATATTCGAGTCGAGAACGAAACCGTCGAGAAACCGCACGACATACCATATTTGGGTCGCTCCGTTTTTAGTTACGAGATTGTCTTCCGACATATCCTCTTTCGCGAGCACCTTGCCTTCGAACTTTTCCGTAAGGATACGGTCGATTTCCTTGTCCAAAGCCTCCATATCGGCATATTTGCCGCTGTCCTTATACGGGCTCGATATGCTCGTATCGCTTATCTGCGGTTGCAGGTATCGCAAACCGACGTTATTCTTCCCCGGCTCGAACTGCAAGTTATAGTACAGACCTTTAAGTTTCTTGTCGTCTTCGCTTTCATCAGCGGATGCATTGTCCTCAGCCGACGTACCGGTCGTAAGAGCCAGCGTCCAGCCGTTCTGACCGTCGGATTCGTTGTCCGGAGCACCGACGAGAGCGGTTATCATATCGACTTCGAGGTCCGAAGGGTTCTTTACCGTACGCAGCACCTCGACGTCGAGAATCATCGGAATGTTTCCGTCGAGGGCGTACTGACCGCCGAATCCGCCGCCCATGTCCACACCCGATGAAGCGTAGGTTATCGACGACGGTGCATAAAGGCGGATTTTCGAGCCGCGGCGCAACTTGAACACATTGCCTTTGCAAATGTCGGAATGGTCTGCAACATATTTGTCGCCGAGCGTTATCTCGTTGCGTGCCAGCAGATAGGTACTCTCCAACAAGCCTATGGCATTCACCTCTCCGCCGAAATTCAGATACGGAATATAGTGAGTCGTTAGGCTAAATGTACCCTGCATGCGAGCCACCGCCTCATTACGGTTGAGGCAGACGTTGCCGTCGAGATCATATCCCGTCAGATTATAGAACATCCATACGGAATCCTGCTCCATCGTCGGTTTGTCGCCGAAATCGTTCTTGTCGCCCATATCGGTCTCCTCGCCCCAAGCCAAGACATCGACATAATAATCGCCTTTGGTCTGATGGTTTTCGAGAAGGGCGGGATGATTCTTCTTCATCCATGCACGCAACGCTCTGCTCTCCATCTCCGCTCCGGTAGGCTCATTCTCCTTTACGCAGGATGCGAATACGGCGGCACACAGCAGTGCCGACACGAAAATACGGGTCATATATCCAAATTTCATCATTTTGTAACTCTCAATATCTTTATGTACCACGCCACCGACGAGTTTTTCGGAACCGTTCCGACGAGACTTTTGCCGTATGCCATGTTATAAGTCATATAAATCTGTACCGAATCCTGGTCGCGGCAGCCGACCAAAGCCTGTTCGAGTCCCTTTATCATCTTCGTCGAACCGACGGTAACCGTCAGCGGCTCGGTAGACCAGTCGAGGTGCGCAATCGGATTGACGCTCTGCGATTCGAGTGCGGATATGGTCGAACCGACATTCGACCAGTAGACCTCTCGCAGCGACGGTTCGGAACTGCCGAAAACATAGGCGTCGAACAGCAAATCCACCGTACTGCCCTGCTCCACTTCGCTCCACTCCTCGCGGTCTTCATTATAATAAGTAGTGATGTAACGGTATGTCGAACGACCTAATTCCGTATAGAACGCCGGATTGTTCTCGATGACGTTCTCCACCTCCGATTCCGGAATCAGACGGCGGGTAGATGTCAGATAGCGCACGATATCGGTCTGCTGCTTCGTGAACACATCCTCGTCATCGCCGCATCCGCAAAGGAACGCGAGCGCAAAAACCGCTATGCCGAAGAGTCGTTTCATGGTCGTATAACGTGCAAAGATACTAAAATATTACTTAATATCGAATTAAAACGGCGCGTCAGGTCTATAATTGTTTCAGTGCCAGCCGCACCAAATCCTCTACCGTCGCCGACTGATTATCTTTCAGCAATTTACGCAGCACCTTGTCGGACGCGCTCTTTTGGAATCCGAGCATTACCAGTGCCGACAAAGCCTCGTCGAACGCCTCATTGGTCGTTCCGCCGGCAACAGCGGATGCGATAGACGCACCCTCGGTGAGGTCGAGAACCTTGCCGCTCAAATCGACGATAATCTTCTGTGCGGTTTTGATTCCGAGTCCCTTCACGTTTTTCAGCAGCGTCGCGTTGCCGGTCGCGATTATGTTCTGCAATTCCGACGGGGAGTAGGTCGATTGAATCATGCGGGCGGTGTTTCCGCCGACACCCGACACGCCGATAAGCATGCGGAACAGGTCGCGTTCGATTTTCGTCGCGAAACCGTAGAGAATCTGCGCATCCTCCCGCACGATATGGTGCAGGAAAAGTTTTACCTCCGACCGGTTCTCGATTTCGGAATAGGTCTGCAACGATATGTTTATGAAATACCCTATTCCGCCGGTTTCCACTATCGCGTATGCCGGTGCCGCCTCGGCAAGAGTGCCTGTAATGTATTCGTACATGATTCAACGATATTTATTACAAAGATACGAAAAGTCGAGAGCAGAAGCAAATTTTAATTTGATTATGCCGAGACGGAGTATCTTCGGCGAAGCCAAAGATACGAAAAAGTCGTTAAAATCTTTAAAGACCTTAATGACTTTAAGTCGAAAACCGGAAGAAACTTTCGGAAATCGCATTATCCGGCAGTTTATGCGCTCAATTTGGAGCGGAAGATGCACGATATTACAAAATTTTGTTATCTTTGTGCAATGTAAGTTCCGGCAGCGGGTCGGAACGCAGTTGCAAACTGACGGATTTAACCAAAAAGTTTTACATAAGAATGAAAAAATTACTTTTCGCAGCGATGGCGTTGGCAATGCTCGCAGGCTGCAAAGAAGCGAAAACCGATTCGACCGAGGTCGCTGCCGAAGAGCAGAAAACCGAAATCAACACCTCCGACATCGCATACGTTCAGGTAGAGGCGGTGATGGCGCAGAGCGAAATGTTCCTCAGCGAGGGTGTGGCATTGCGCGACAAGACCGAGAAAGCACAGAACGGTTGGGCGACGAAAGAGCGCAACCTCCAATCCGAAATGGCGCAGTTGCAGGAGAAATATCAGAAAGGATTGATAACCACTCGCGACGCACAGCAGAAAGAACAGGAGTTGCAGAAGAAAATCGCCAACTATCAGACCGCCGCTCAGAACGAAGCGAAGAATCTCGAAGAGGAGAACGTCGTATTCAACAACAAGATGAGCGATTTGCTTTCGCGCGCGATTCAGGAAATCAACGCCGACAAGAAATACAAGATGATAGTCAACGCTTCGGCGTTGCTCGACGCAGACCAGTCGCTCGACATCACCGACACGGTACTCGCCAAGGTAAACGAACTCTACAAGGCTGACAAGGAGAAGAAATAGCGGACGGCGTTTCGTTCGGATTATGGTTCGGAACATCGCATCGCGGTGTTCCGAATTATTGACTGTAAGCAGGATGTAATATACACATGGGATTCATTCCTTTCACATTCATCGATTTCATCGATATTTTTCTGGTAGCCGGTCTGGTTTTCTGGCTTTACCGCGCCACACGCGGTACCAACGCGCCGTACATTCTCGCCGGCATCATCATCATCTACATATTCTGGGTTATCGTCAGAGCGATGAACATGGAGTTGCTCTCCACGATTCTCGGTCAGATAATAAGCGTAGGCGTAATCGCGCTGATAATCGTTTTCCAGCCCGAAATAAGACGATTCCTGCAAATGATAGGAATGCGTCAGAAGGAACTGGACTTCATTTCGCGCATATTCTCGGCTGGACGCAAGGGCGACGACATCAACACGTCGCCGATTGTCTCGGCTTGTCTGAACATGAGCGAGACAAAGACGGGCGCACTGATAGTACTGATGCAGAAAGACGATTTGCAGTTCATAATCGAAGGCGGCATCGCCGTGGACGCCAATGTTTCGGTTTCGCTTATAAACAACATCTTCTTCAAAAATGCCCCGCTGCATGACGGAGCGGTCGTAATCGACGACAACCGCATCGTGGCGGCAAAGTGCATTCTGCCGGTAACGCAGAGCAACGTTCCGAAATCATACGGCACACGTCATCGTGCGGCGATAGGTCTGAGCGAAATCACGGATGCCGTAGTAGTAGTAGTATCGGAGGAAACCGGCGGCATATCGATAGTCAAGAACGGCTCTATAAAGCACAATATCGACCCGCAGAAATTCGCCGCGGCACTGAAACGCTCGCTCGGGCAGAAATAAAAGGAAATCGGAAGAAAATTCTCCAAACAAGACAGGCAGTTCAATGAGAACCGCCTGTCTTGTTTTCAGCATTACTAATAAACCTTATAAAAGTCGTTAAGTACGTTAAAGACCTTAATGTCATCGACGGAGCATTCTGCCTAACAACAACAATCGCCGCACCCGTATGGATGCGGCGATTGCCATTTCCGATAACCGCGGTTATGCACCGAAGTTGTCGTAGAGGATATTTTCGCGCGGAACGCCGAGCGAATCGAGCAGTTTCTCGACCGACGACACCATCATCGGAGGTCCGCACATGAGATAGATACATCCCTCCGGGTCCTCGTGGTTTTTCAGATAGTTCTCGTAGAGGACATTGTGAACGAATCCGACCTTGTAGTCAACTCCTGCGGCATCTGCCTCCGGGTCCGGACGGTCGAGTGCCAGATGGAACTTGAAGTTCGGGAATTCGCGCTGAATCTCCGCATAGTCTTCCAAATAGAACGCCTCTTTGAGCGAACGCGCACCGTACCAGAAAGTAACCGGACGCGTCGTCTTCTCGGTCTTGAACAGATGCATGATGTGGCTGCGCATAGGAGCCATACCCGCACCGCCGCCGATGAAGATGAGTTCCTGGTCGGCAGGCAGGTTGTCCGGCAGGAAGAACTCTCCGTAAGGACCGGAAATCATCACCTTGTCGCCCGGTTTGAGCGAGTAGATGTACGACGAACATACACCAGGATTTACCGGCAACAGTTTGCGGTCGGGACCGAACGGAGGTGTGGCGATACGCACGTTCAGTTTGATAATATCGCCCTCGGCAGGATATGTCGCGCACGAGTAAGCACGCATCTGCGGTTCCGGATTGACCATTTTGAGGTTGAAGAATCCGAATTTCTCCCAATCGGCGCGATATTCCGGGTCTACGTCAATATCCTTGAAATCGACCGTGATTGCCGGCACGTCAATCTGGATATAACCTCCCGAACGAAAGTTCAGATGTTCGCCCTCTGGCAACTTGACGACGAATTCCTTGATGAATGTAGCCACATTGTGGTTGGATACGACCTCGCACTCCCACTTCTTGATGCTGAGTACCGAATCCGGTACGGCAATCTTCATGTTCTCCTTGACCTTCACCTGACAACCCAGACGCCAATTCTCGCGAATCTGCTTGCGGTTGAAGAATCCGGTTTCGGTAGGCAGAATCTCGCCGCCGCCTTCGAGAACCTGACATTTGCACTGGCCGCAGGCACCCTTGCCGCCGCAAGCCGACGGAAGGAATATGTTCTCCGCAGCGAGCGTATTGAGCAGTGTGCTGCCGCCGTCCACTTCGAGTACCTTCTTACCGCCGTTGATGTCGATGGTAACCTTACCCGAAGTCGTAAGTTTTGCCTTTGCAAAGAGCAGCAGCGCCACCAGAACGAGTGTAACTGCAAGAAAGGCAAGTATTGCAAATAAAATTACTTTTATCATCTTTTTTACTCTTTATAAAGGTTACAACTTTATACCCGAGAATATCATGAAAGCGATACCCATCAGACCGGTAATGATGAACGCGATGCCGGGACCTTTGAGAGCCGCCGGAACGTGCGAATATGTGATTCGCTCGCGAATCGCCGCCATCATCACGATAGCCAGCCACCAGCCCAGACCCGAGCCGAGTCCGTATACTATGGATTCCCAAACGTTCCCGATAGTACCGGCTGCGACCTTCTGCTGCATGAAGAGCGAACCGCCCATGATGGCGCAGTTCACAGCAATAAGCGGAAGGAAAATACCCAACTGGTTATAGAGCGTCGGCGAGAACTTCTCGACCACCATCTCGACCAACTGCACGAATGCTGCAATAACGGCGATGAAGACGATGAACGAAAGGAAACTCAAATCGACATGTCCGTTAATATCACTTGGGCTAAGAACATACTTGTTGAGTAAAAAGTTGAGCGGTACAGTCATCAACATCACGAACGTAACGGCCGCACCAAGACCGAGTGCGGTCTTGACACTCTTCGACACGGCGATATAGGAGCACATTCCGAAGAAGAATGCGAAGACCATGTTATCGATAAAAATCGACCTTATGAATAAATTCAATGTTTCCATACTCTGTTTCTCCTATTATTTTTCCTGTAAATCCTTGTTATACGAACGGTGCGCCCAGATGATGCAGCCCACGATAATCAGTGCCATCGGAGGGAACAGCATAAGTCCGCAGTTCGCGTAAACGCCGCCGTTGTCGATATACCAACTCTCCGGAATGATACGGAATCCGAGCAGCGTACCCGAACCCAGCAATTCGCGGAAGAATGCCACGATAATCAGAATAAGTGCGTAACCCGCACCGTTGCCGATACCGTCGAGGAACGATGCCCACGGACGGTTGCCGAGCGCGAACGCCTCGACACGACCCATGACGATACAGTTGGTAATGATAAGTCCCACGTACACCGAAAGTTGCTTCGACACGTCATAGACGAACGCTTTCAGCACCTGGTCTACGAGAATCACGAGTGCAGCGATTACGACCAACTGCACGATGATACGTATACGCGACGGCAGACCGTTGCGCAGGAGCGACATCACGAGATTGGCGAACGCCGTAACGACCATAACCGACAAACCCATCACGATTGCAGGTTTGAGTTGAACGGTAACGGCGAGTGCCGAACAGATACCGAGTATCTGCACGATGACCGGATTGGAACTGTTCAACGGACCGGTCAGATATTTCAGGCTCTTACTGCTCATTGTTTTCGTTGTTTAATTCGTTAGACGACGCCTCCTCCGAAGCGGTAGCCGCATTGCGGACGCCATCGAAATAAGGCTTATAGTTGTTCAGGCATGTTTTGAGCATCTCGGTTACGCCGTCCGAAGTCTTGGTACCGCCCGTAATGGCGTCCACCTCGTGGGCATAATCGGCGTCGCTCTCCTTCGCACCACCCTTCTTCAAGGTGATTCCGACGAGTTCGGTTCCATTGTAAATGGTCTTGCCGACATACTTCGCCTGATGCTTCGGAGTCGCAATCTCGGCACCCAGACCAGGGGTTTCGCCCTTATGGTCGAGAACGACACCCTTAACGGTATTCATATCCGGAGCGAGAGCCACATAGCCCCAAATCGCATCCCACAGACCTGCGCCGTAAACCGGAACCACGACACTGCCGTCGGCGGTACGGAAAACAGGATATTCGCCTGCGGCGATAGAGCCTTTCAAATCCTGCATCGCCTCGAACACGTCTTTCTCGCTCTTGCCGGCAATCGCATTGCCTTCGGCATCAAGCAGCGCAGCCTCTACAACGACATCGGAATATGCGGTAGTCGCCGGGTCGGCACCGAGAGCCGTAACGATTTGCTGTTTCTTTTCGTTGAGCATATTATCGTACTGGCGTTTCTGCAACGACAGCGACGCCACCGAAAGCAACGTTGCCACCAGAACCACCATAACGACCGAATAAAGAATTATATAGGCATTGCCGTTCTTATCCTGAAACAATCCCTTCTTTTTAATCTCCTCGAATTCCGAGGCAGGAGCCTTACAAATCGGGCAAAACTCCGGAGCGGCATCGCCCTCGTGAATGTACCCGCAAACTTTACATATAAATTTCTTTGTTGCCATACTCCCTGTTATTTAGCGATTTTAACACGATTCTTTCTGCGGCGGATATTAGCCTCCACAACGAAGTAGTCCACCAGCGGAGCGAATGCGTTCATGAACAGAATCGAAAGCATCATGCCTTCCGGATACGCAGGGTTCACCAAACGAATCATGATTGCGATGGCACCCGTCATGAAACCTACGATATACTTGCCGGTCGAAGTCTGAGCCGACGTTACGGGGTCGGTAGCCATAAAGACCGCACCGAATGCAAAACCTCCGGTAATCAGGTGATAGTATGCCGGATAGTCGAACACGCCGCATGCGCCGAGCAGATAAGCCATAGCAGTACCGCCGACGAATACCGACAGCATCGTCTTCCACGAAGCGATGCCCGTGAACAGCAGAATGGCGGCACCGATAAGGATGCACAGCGTCGAAGTCTCGCCGAACGAACCCGGGATGAATCCGAGGAACGCATCGAGCGCGCTCCACTGCATTCCGCCCTTGGTAGCGAGTTGCTCCAAAGCGGTGGCACCGGTAGCGGCGTCGGCAGCACCCATCATCTTCCATGTCGAATACCAAACGGTTTCTCCCGACATTTGCGGAGTGTAGGCGAAGAATACGAACGCACGAGCCAGAATGGCAGGATTGAATACGTTCATACCCGTTCCGCCGAAGACCTCCTTACCGAATACGACTGCGAAAGCCGTACCGAGAGCGACCATCCAAAGCGGAGTGCTTACCGGCATAATCATCGGAATAAGAAGACCGGAAACGAGGAAACCTTCGTTCACCTCATGACCGCGAATCTGTGCGAAATAGAACTCGATAGCCAGACCTACTATATAAGAGGTAGCCACCATAGGAAGGATGCGCACCAGTCCGTAGAAGAACGCCGTCCAGCCTGCAAGACCTACCTGCGAGCCGGTGTTGTAGCATCCGAAAAGGAATGCCGGCAGAAGCGCAAGGACAACGACAATCATCGTACGTTTCATATCGTTGCAGTCGCGGATATGCGAACCGCGGGTGGTAGTCGTATCGGGAACGAACAGGAATGTTTCGAAAGCATCGAATGTCGATGCGAGGAAACTCAACTTTCCGCCTTTGGAGAAAGTCGGTTTCATATTATCAACGATTTTGCGAAGTCCCATTTATTCTCCCTCCTTAATCATTAAGTTAATACCGTCGCGAATAACCTGCTGCATCTCGATTTTCGACGGGTCTACGAACTCGCACAGAGCGAAATCCTCCTCGACGACCTCGTAGATGCCGAGATTCTCCATCTTGTCGATGTCGCCCGCCATGATTGCTTTGAGCAGGTGCATAGGATAGATGTCCATAGGCAGGTACTTCTCGTAAAGACCCGTTACGACGAACGGGCGCTCGCCGCCGTGAAGGTTGGTGTCGATGTCGTACTTGCGGTTAGGGCAGAGCCACGAGAAATATGCGCGCGAAACCGAGAACTTGTCGAACCGCGGCATAGCCCATCCCATGAACTCGAATTTGTCGCCCTCCGGAATCAGAGTGAGCGAATTTGCATAGAATCCGAGGAATCCGTCGGCGCCCACATTGCGTCCCGTCAGAACGTTGCCCGATATATAGCGGACATGACCCTCGCGGACGTTGTCTTTCACAATCGAAGCGACCGATGCGCCTGCAATCACGCGGCAATAGCGCGGAGCGACTACCTCCGAACCGCATACTGCAATGGTGCGCGTCATATCGACCTTGCCGGTAAGGAACAGACGACCGATAATCGCCACATCCTGAATATTCAGCGTCCAAACCTTCTCGCCCTTGTTAATCGGGTCGATGTGGTGAATCTGAACGCCAACGTTGCCTGCCGGATGCTTGCCCTTGAAAGCGTGGATTTCCACACCCTTGATTTTAGGCTCGGCACAGTTCGCGTTGTAGGAGAGATGCACCTTGCCGTCGGTCAGAGTGGCGAGGACATCGAATCCCTTTTGGAGTGCTTCGCCTTCGCCCGACAGAACGAAGCCGTAATCCGGTGCGAGCGGTGCGCTGTCGAATGCCGATACGAATATCGACTTCGGAGTGTCCGCAGGAGAGGCAATAATGCCATAAGGGCGTTGAATCAACATCGCCCACAAACCCGATTTAAGCAACAGGTCGCGAATCTCGCCGCGAGCGGCGGACGAAACCTTCGGTACATCGAACTCCTCGTAAGACACGGCGGAGTCGGCGGTTACGACAACGGAGAGAATCTTGCGCTTCTCACCGCGATTGACGGCGGCGACCGTTCCGCTTACAGGCGAAACGAACATGACAGCCGGATTGTTCTTGTCGAAGAACAACGGCGTACCCGCCTTAACCTTATCGCCAACCTTAACCAGCATCTTCGGGGTAACATTCTTGAAATCCAGAGGCGAAACGGCATACTCCGAAGCCAGCGGAATCTCCGTCAGCGTTCGTTGAGCCTCACCTTGGAGTTTGATGTCCAAACCCTTGCTCAGTTTAATGATTTTCGACATTGTTAAATGTTTTTTGTTAAAATGAATTATGTGTTAAACGATTTAAGTTTTACTCTTTCAAAGGCTGCACAACGCGCCTTTAATCGCCCGCGAATATACTACTTTTTTCTCATATTTACGACGGCATTTCCGCTTTTTTCGACAATCCGCGCGATTATTCGGAACATATAACGCCCAACGTATTTCGATATAGCCGACCGACCGTCATCATAAGCAACGAAGCGAAACATAAAAGCAACGAAACAGCGCATAAATACATAAAATACGAAACCTAAACGCCGTAATAATATGTTCGAGCGAAAATCATACGAAAAATCGAAGCCCGACAATGCACACCGTCCCCCATTATTGCGGATTTGTAGTATATTTGCATAGAATTTATGTCAAACGGAAATACGATGTTCGTAAATATCCATACCCACAGACCGACCGGCTGCGATACGGAAATCGCAACTGCGGGAGTACATCCGTGGGATGCCGAACACGGCGGCATAGCCGCGGTGGAAGCGGCGGTCGGACGAATCGACGCAATCGGCGAAATCGGGTTGGATTATGCGTGCGAAGCGGACAGAGCGTCGCAACAGCGTATTTTCGAGGCACAGTTGGAGTTGGCGGAACGCAGCGGGCTGCCGGTCGTGATGCACTGCGTCAAGGCGTTCGAACCGGTAATGAAAACGTTGGCTGAATATCGGCTGAAAGCGGTTATCTTCCACGGATTCATCGGCTCACGCGAACAGATGCGGCAGGCTGTCGCCGCAGGTTATTATGTCTCGTTCGGAGAGCGGACTTTCGCATCGCCGAAAACGCTCGGAGCGATGCGTGAGATTCCGAAAGAACGCATGTTCCTCGAAACCGACGACTCCCCCACCGGCATCGCCGAGATATATCGCCGCGCCGCGGAGGCAATCGGAATCGACATCGAAACACTAAAACGGACAATAACGGAAAACTACAACGGAATATTTGGAAAAACCGATGGACAAATGGCTTGAACGCAGCGAACTGCTGCTTGGCGAAGAACCGCTGCGACGGCTGCAAGATGCCCATGTACTCGTGGTCGGTCTGGGCGGCGTAGGGGCATACGCGGCAGAGATGGTCGCGCGTGCAGGAGTGGGCAGAATGACGATAGCCGACTCGGATACGGTCGCGGAGAGCAACATCAACCGCCAGTTGATAGCGTTGCACTCCACCGTAGGGCGCAACAAAGCCGACGTACTCGCCGAGCGGCTGAAAGACATCAATCCGGAACTCGAACTACGTATCGTGAACGAATATATAAAGGACGAGCAGACCGACCTGCTGCTGGATTCGGAAAGATTCGATTACGTGGTCGATGCGATAGACACCCTCTCGCCGAAACTCGCACTGATAAAAGGTTGTCTGGACAGAGGATATCCGGTCGTAAGTTCGATGGGCACGGGTGCGAAACTCGACCCGACGCAAATGGAGATTGCCGACATATCCAAAACGCATCACTGTCCGCTGGCACACATGCTGCGCAAGCGTCTGCACAAAATCGGCATCCGTCGCGGGTTCAAGGCGGTATTCTCGCCCGAACCGCCGCGGGAAGGCTCGATGATTATATGCGAAGAGCGCAACAAGAAATCGAACGTAGGCACGATTTCCTATTTGCCGGCACTCTTCGGCATCGGATGCGCATCCGTAGTCATCCGCGACATAGCCGACGGGAACATTGAAACAGAGGAACAAAACGACTGACGATATGGCACACAAAACAGTTTTTCTCGATGAATATTCGCTCGGCGGACACGACCTGACGCCGATACGCAGACTGGTGGATTACAAAGGGTTCGACCGCACGTCGCCGGAGGAGGTATTGCGCAACTGCACCGACGCCGAAATCGTAATCACCAACAAGGTCATACTTTCCGCAGAGACGATGCGGAAGTTGCCGAATCTCAAATTCATCGCAATCGCCGCCACGGGAATGAACAACGTAGACCTCGAAGCAGCCCGCGAACTCGGAATAGGGGTACGCAACGCCGCCGGCTATTCGACATACGCCGTCGCGGAAGCCACTCTCTCCGCCGCACTGTCGCTGGTTCGCGAGACTGTCTACTACGACCGCTACTTCAAAAGCCGCGAATATGCCGAATCGGGAACCATATTCCGATACGACAGACCGATACGCCAGTTGCGCGGCAAGAACTGGGGCATCATAGGTCTCGGCAACATCGGTCGCGAGGTCGCACGGCTCGCCGAAGCGTTCGGCTGCGAAGTGGCGTACTGCTCGACGAGCGGAAAGGAGAGACCGGAGAAATACGAGCGGATGACGCTCGGAGAGTTGCTCGGATGGGCGGACATCGTATCAATACACTCGCCGCTGACGGATGCGACACGCAATCTTATCGGCAGTGAGCAGTTCTCGCAGATGAAGCACAATGCCATAATAATCAACGTCGCACGCGGAGGGATAATCGACGAAAACGCATTGGCGGAGGTTCTGAACGACGGCACAATAGCAGGTGCGGCACTCGACGTCTTTTCGCAGGAGCCGCTTTGCGAATCGCCGCTGTACGACCTGAAAGACCCGTACCGACTGCTCGCATCGCCCCACAATGCTTGGGCGACCGACGAGGCTATCGCACGTCTGATAGACTGCATTGCACGGAATATCGAAGAGTACATAGCGGGAGAACGGCATTAAAATCCTTATTACAACATTCGGGGCGGTTTTATGAAAAACCGCCCCGAATGTTTTTATCGCAACTACCCTATTTCAGTTCGACGAGTGCGTGTCCCGTCATATCGGCTGGCTGCTCCACTCCCATGAGTTTCAATACCGTAGGAGCGACATCGGCGAGAATACCGTTCTCTACGCTCTTTACGCGCTCCGAAACCACCACAATCGGCACCGGATTGAGCGAGTGCGCGGTATTCGGAGTGCCGTCGGCATTGATGGCGTGGTCGGCATTGCCGTGGTCGGCAATCATAACCACCTCGTATCCGTTGGCTTTCGCAGACTCGACCACTTTCGAGACGCAGGCATCGACAGCCTTGACAGCCTTTACGATTGCATCGTAAACACCCGTGTGTCCGACCATATCGCCGTTGGCGAAATTCAGGCAGATGAAATCGTATTTCTGCATATCGAGTGCCGCAACTAATTTGTCGGCGACTTCATAAGCGCTCATCTCCGGTTGGAGGTCGTAAGTGGCGACCTTCGGCGAAGCGACCAGAATACGCTCCTCGTTGCCGAACTTGTCCTCGCGACCGCCGTTCAGAAAGAACGTAACGTGCGCATATTTCTCGGTCTCGGCAATACGCAACTGCGCAAGTCCGAGCGACGAAACCCACTCGCCTATCGTATTCTTGACATTCTCCTTGTCGAACAGAATGTGCAGACCCTTGAACGACGCATCATAAGGAGTCATGCAGCAATAGTAGAGCGGCATCGTGTGCATGCCCTGCTCCGGCATATCCTGCTGGGTAAGCACGACGGTAAGTTCGCGGGCGCGGTCGTTGCGGTAATTGAAGAAAATCACCATGTCATTCGGCTTGATTGTGCCGATAGCCTCGCCGTTGCCGTCCACATGAACTATCGGCTTCACGAACTCGTCGGTAACGCCCTCGTCGTAAGACTTCTGCATCGCAGCGACCATATCCTCGGCTTTCTCGCCGACACCGTTTACGAGACAGTCGTAAGCGACTTTCACACGCTCCCAACGCTTGTCACGGTCCATAGCATAGTAACGACCGATGATAGAGGCGATACGACCTGTCGATGCAGCCATGTGCTTCTCCAACTCCTCGATAAAGCCCTTGCCGCTCTTCGGGTCGGTATCGCGACCGTCCATAAAGCAGTGAACGAACGTATTCTCGATTCCGTAGTGCTTCGAAATGTCGCACAACTTGAACAGATGCTCTATCGACGAGTGGACGCCGCCGTCCGACACCAGTCCCATGAAGTGGACGTTCGCGCCTTTCGACTTCGCATACTCGAACGCTGCGACTATCTCCGGATTTTCGAGAATCGAACCGTCCTTGCAGGCACGGTTTATCTTCACGAGGTCCTGATATACCACGCGACCCGCACCGATATTGAGGTGTCCGACCTCTGAGTTACCCATCTGTCCGTCAGGCAGTCCGACATTCTCGCCGTCGGTACGCAACTGTGCGTGAGGGTATGTTTCGGTCAGTTTGGTAATGTATTCCGGATGCGTCGAGAAAATCGCATCCGATTTGGTGTGGTTTCCGATTCCCCAACCGTCGAGAATCATCAACAATACTTTATTTGCCATAGTATGTCATTATTTTAACTTGTCCATAATCAGTTTTTCCGCGCAATCTATCGCCTGCTGCAACCCCTCCGGACGCTTTCCGCCGGCAGTGGCAAGGAATTTCTGACCGCCGCCGCCGCCGTCGATAGCCTTCGCCGCCTCGCGAATCACCGCACCGGCATCGATGCCTTTCGCCACGATGTCGTCGCCGAGCGCAACGAGAAGCGTAACCTTGCCGTCCACATTCGAACCGGCGATGAATACGAGGTTCTTGCTGCGAGAGCGCAAATTATAAGCCAGATTCTTAACGAATTCGCCCGTTTTAGGCAACTGTCTTGCGATTTTCAGCACACCGTCGGTCTCCTGCGTATTGGTAAGAATCGTTTCGACCATATTGTCCAACTGCTCCTTGTGTACAGCCTCTATCTCCTTGTGCAAGGAGTCGTTGCTCTCGACGAGTTTCTTGATAGCCTGCACGATTTGAGGATTATTGACAATCTCGCCGACGCTCTTCATCGTATCCTCGGCAACGTATACCATATTTTCCGCACGTTCGCCAGTAACCGCTTCGATGCGGCGTACACCGGCAGAAATGGCTGATTCGCTGACAATCTTGAAATAGCCGATATTTCCGGTTGCCGACGTATGCGTACCGCCGCACAACTCGACCGATTCGCCGAAACGCACCATACGCACCTTGTCGCCGTACTTTTCGCCGAACAGCATCATCGCGCCTGCGGCTTTCGCCTCCTCCTGCGTCGCCTCGCGATTCTCGACGAGCGGATAATTGGCGCGGATAGTGCGGTTTACAATTCGCTCCACCTCGCGCAACTCCTCCGGCGAAACCTTCTGGAAATGCGAGAAATCGAATCGAAGACCGTCCGGAGACACCATCGAACCTTTCTGCTCGACATGTGTACCGAGTACCTTGCGCAACGCGGCATGAAGCAGGTGGGTAGCCGAGTGGTTGTTGGTCGTAACCTGACGCTTCGCGGAGTTCACCACCGCATGGAATACGGCGTCGAGATTCTCCGGCAGCGACTGTGCGATATGGATTATCAATCCGTTTTCCTTCTCGGTAGCGACAATCTCCACCCTCTCGTTCGCACTCTCGATGTAGCCGGTATCGCCGACCTGACCGCCGGAGTTGCCGTAGAACGGCGTTCTGTCGAATACCAACTGGTATGTAGTCTTGTTCTTGGTCTGCACACGGCGGACACGCGCAATGCGGACATCGCATTCGAGCATGTCGTAACCGACAAACTCGCTCTGCTTGACAGGAAATATCTCTTTCCAGTCGTCCACATCCTGTGCGGCAGCGTTGCGCGAACGCTCCTTCTGCGCCTGCAACTCCTTCTCGAACTCTTCCAAATCGACATCCACGCCGTGTTCGCGGGCGATAAGTTCGGTAAGGTCGATAGGGAATCCGTAGGTATCGTAGAGCAGGAAAGCGTCCTTGCCCGAAATCTTGCCGTCGCCGACCTTTGCGATAACGCTTTCGAGCATGCCGATTCCCGTTGCCAGCGTGCGCAGGAACGAAGCCTCCTCCTCCTCGATGACCTTCTCGATAAGCGTCTGCTGCGCTTTGAGTTCGGGGAACTGTCCGCCCATCTGCGCCACGAGCGTAGCGACCAGACGGCAGATGAACGGCTCGTTGAAGCCGAGATAGGTGTATCCGTAACGCACCGCACGGCGCAATATTCGGCGGATAACGTATCCCGCCTTTACATTTGACGGCAACTGACCGTCGGCAATCGAAAACGATATGGCGCGAAGGTGGTCGGCGATGACGCGCATCGCAACGTCCACATTCTCATCCTCGCCGTAACGCTTGCCCGACATCTCGGAAATAACCTTTATCGTCGGCTGGAACACGTCCGTATCGTAATTGGATTTCTTGCCCTGCATAATCATGCACAGACGCTCGAAGCCCATACCCGTATCGACATGCTTCGCAGGAAGCGGTTCAAGCGAGCCGTTCGCCTTGCGGTTGAACTGCATGAACACGAGGTTCCATATCTCGATAACCTGCGGATGACCTGCATTGACCATCTCACGACCCGATTTGACGGCGATTTCCGCCTCGTCGCGCAAATCGAAATGGATTTCGCTGCACGGACCGCAAGGACCCGTTTCGCCCATCTCCCAAAAATTGTCGTGCTTGTTGCCGCGGATGATATGGTCTTCCGGCAAGTACTGCTTCCAGTATCCGTAAGCCTCCTCGTCGAACGGCACTCCGTCCTCCTCCGCGCCCTCGAACACGGTGGCGTACATGCGCTCTTTCGGCAGTTTGTACACCTCGGTAAGCAGTTCCCACGCCCACGCGATAGCCTCTTTCTTGAAATAATCACCGTACGACCAGTTGCCGAGCATCTCAAACATAGTATGGTGATAGGTATCGCGTCCTACCTCTTCGAGGTCGTTGTGCTTGCCCGATACGCGAAGGCATTTCTGTGTATCCGCCGCTCTCGGATATTTGCGCGGCGCATTGCCGAGGAAAATATCCTTGAACTGGTTCATTCCGGCGTTGGTGAACATCAGCGTCGGGTCGTTCTTGACCACCATCGGAGCGGACGGAACGATAGTATGCCCCTTGCTCGCGAAGAAATCGAGAAACGCTTGTCTGATTTTATTAGATTCCATATATACGTTTATTGTTATTCCGTGCGTTATTATACCGGTTGCAAAAGTATAAAATTTACACTAATTTTGCACCTATATATATAATAAAGTTTTACGACTGTGAATAAAAAGCGGAACAACAGCGGAATCGCATCGGATTCGGGTCGAGGCAGACGCACCGTCCGTTACAGCCTGTTGCGCAAACTGCTGCTCGGATTCATAGCCGTATCACTGCTCAACGCGGCATTCTCGTATTTCGCGTTCACTCCGAAGATGTCGGTTATCGGTAGCGAAAACCGCGAACTGAAAATCAAGTACAACATAATGCAGGACCGCATACGCACCCTGCAAAGCAAACTCGACGAAATAAAGCACCGCGACCGGTACGTCTACCGCGCACTGTTTTCGACAGATACGATGGCTGTAACCGGAATCTACGAGCCTTACCCCGATTCCAAATACGCCGACTTGCAGAACGACGAGTACTCTGCGCTGATGACATCGACATGGATGAAACTCGATGCGCTGGCGAGAGAGACCTACGCCGAATCGCTGTCGCTCGACGAATTGCAGATTCTCGCCAAGAACAAGGAGCGCATGTCGCTCGCCATACCTGCCGTATGGCCTATCGACCGTACCGCACTGCAAGCATTCTACGCATTCGGGATAAGGCAGATACACCCTATTCTGAAAATCCGCAAGATGCACAAGGGAGTGGATATGTCGTGCAATCTCGGCACACCGGTCTATGCGACGGGCGATGCGATAGTCGAGAAGACGGACATCGGAATGCGCCGCCGCGGATACGGAAAGCAGATTCTGCTGAACCACGAATTCGGATACAAGACCCGATACGCCCATTTGAGCAAGATTTTCGTCAAACCCGGCGATATGGTAACGCGCGGGCAACTGATTGGCGAAGTGGGGTCGACGGGCGGTTCGACAGGACCGCACCTGCACTACGAGGTAATCTATATGGGTCGCAACGTGAATCCGGTAAACTATTTCAACCGCAACATGTCGAGCGAGGAGTATCGCACGCTCATGGAGAACATAAGGTACAACGCCGACCTCGAAATCGAATAGACGAATGGCAAAGGAGCGTAATAACATAAAGACGTCCGGCAACGGCTCGATAGGACACAACATTTCGCGTCTGCTCACGAAACTGCTGACGTGGCTGGGCGTCGCCATACTGTACTATATCGTCTTCTCGATGCTGTTCGACACGCCTGCCGAATACGCTCTGCGCCACTCGACGGATAAGTTGCGGCAGGAGTACGACGAACTCGAAGCCCGTTACGACACGTTGAGCATGGTTCTCGACAATGTCATCGAGCGCGACCGCAATATTTTCCGCATTCTGTTCGAATCCGAACCTTACGATTTCAACTCGGAGTACGAGCAGCAAAGGCTCGAACTGCACGAGCGTCTTCTCGAAAAGTCCAACCGCAAAATGATGCGCGAGATGGGCGACGCGACGAGCAATCTCGCAAGCAGGCTTGCGGAACTCGAAAAATCGTACGAAGAGTTGCAGGACAAACTCTCCTCGCTCGGCGACGGGCGCAACAATATCCCGTCGATACAACCCGTAACCAATCACCAACTTACACTGCTGACAGCGGCTTACGGCACGCTGATGCATCCGTTCTACCGCACCTTGCAGTCGCATCAGGGCGTCGATTACACCATACCTGAGGGTTCGCGCATTTTCGCGACCGCCGACGGAGTGGTCAAGGAGGTGTCGGGCAAGAATTCGACATCGGGACTGACGGTCGTCATCGACCATCGCAACGGCTACACGACCTCGTACAGCCATCTGCAAAGCGCCAAAGTCAAGAAAGGCACGCACGTGAACCGCGGCGACATAATCGCTCTGTCGGGCAACTCCGGACTGTCGCTTTCGCCTCATCTGCATTACGAGGTGCGCTACAACGACATGCGCGTAGACCCGATACACTACTTTTTCATGGAACTGACTCCCGACGAGTACCAGCGAATTATAAGAATATCTCGTTCGGGAATGCAATCGTTCGACTGACAACATGCGAATAAAACTGCTACTGCTCGATTTCGACGGCACGCTCGCAAACACGGCGCGAGCCAACACCGTTTCATACATCGAAGCCCTGCGCGAGGAGGGCATAGAACTGACCGAGGAGGTATACCGGCGCAAATATTTCGGGCTGCGGTGTCCCGAATTTCTGCGCGACATCGGAATCACCGACCCCGAAAGAATCGCCCGCATACGCCGACGCAAGGTGGAGATATACCCCACCCATTTCGACCTCGTTTCGCTTAACGAACCGTTGTGGAACTTCGTTCAGGATTTCCGCCGTCAGGGCGGACAGGCTTGGATAGTGTCTACTGGACACATATCCAACCTCCGCAACGCCATGGCATATCTCGGAATCGGGGACGGGTTCGACGGGATACTTTCGTCGGACGATGTCGAGAGGTCGAAGCCCGCACCCGACTGTTTTCTGAAAGCGATGCGCATGGTCGGCGTCGAACCGTCGGAAACACTGATATTCGAGGACTCGGCAATAGGACTGCAAGCGGCAGAAGCGAGCGGAGCGTCGTTCGTCAAAGTCAGTCTGCCGTTTTAGCAGACCACCGTACAAAATATTGCCGCGAAACCCATAAGGTCGCGGCAATCTCTATATAATATATATAGGTATAACATTCTTTACGTCATAAATTCACCATCAGAAATCCCAGCCGTTACACATCCTTTATGTATATAATGGCTGATTTACGATGATTTTTCAATCATTGCTTTCGACTGTCAAAGCGATGCAATAAAACCCGCCTATCGTTTGTTGCGTGCGCAGACAGCGACGAAATCGCAACTGTTGCAGGCATCAGCATCCTCGCTCTGGCGGAACGGGACTGTCGGGTCGAACATCTCGCGAAGCGTTGCGCCGACATACTCCTCGAACTCGGCAGCATATTCGGAATAAGGAACGCCCGAAAGATTGCGCGACTTATCGATAATCAACGGCGAATACCCGTTGTCCGCCATTTTGCGGACATAATACAGCGCAGGCACGGCATCGCGCCCGTACTCGTATCGCAACATCATGGCATAGAGCGTAGTATTTATGAAATTAGACAACCGCTGTTTCGCCTCGCCGCAGAAAAGTTGCGTCAGTCCGGCAAACTCCAAATGCGCCGTACCGGTCTTGTAATCGACGACACGTATCTTGCCGTCATCGAGGCTGTCCACGCGGTCGGCATAGCCCTTGAACCGCATTTTCCGTTCTCTGCCGCCGACCGCGAACGGGAAATCGTATTCGACGGTGCGTTCGGTCGAGATAACGGCGAAAGAATCGTTCGCGGCATCGTAACGCGCCACGTTATCGCGCAGATAACGGGTAACTATATCCCTTATAATCAGCAAATCGCCGCTCAATTCGGGCAACCCGCCGTCCTCGCGTCCGAAATAGACCTCGCTGATTGCCGAATTAACCGCACGCTCCACCGCACCGGATTCGATAAGACGTTGCAGATGCGATGCGGGATGCTGCTCGTCGAGAACTTCGCCGTAAAACAGTTCCGCCGCCTTATGGAAAATATTGCCGAACGTCTGATTATCGACCTCCTCGGTCAGTTCATCGTCGGTACGGATTTTGGCGACCGACGAGAAATAGAATTTCAGCGGACACTGCACGTACCGCGAAAATGCCGTCGGCGACAAAAACGACCGACCGTCGGTAAATCCGTCGAGGACATCCATCACCGCGTCTGTCTTCGGAATCTCTATCGGCTTGCTGTCGGCGAGATTGACATCCGCACCGACATCGGTTTTCGAGATTTTGAAATCGGTTTCGTATTCCAACTGCCTGATATACCGGCTCGGTTCGCCGGTACTTTTCTCGTCGGCATGCGAGCAATAGAACATGTATACATTCTCGGCACGCTGGATAAGCCGGTAAAAATAATAGGCATACACTCCCTCGTGATGCTCCGGCGTCGGCAATCCGTATGCGAGACGCAGTCCGTAAGGGATGAATGACGAATCGGCGGTACGGCTGCCGGGAAAATTGTCGTCGGTCATCGACAGAATCACAACGTTGCGGAAATCGAGATTTCGCGTTTCGAGGATTCCCATCACCTGCAACCCTTCGAGCGGCTCGCCCTCGAACGGGATGCGTTCGTTCTGCAAATGCCGCCGCACAAGCGAACGGCAGACATCGTCCGAAACGTCCATTCCGCACGACTGCAACATATTGTAAAGTTTGCCGATACTCTCCGACAGCACGGACAGATACTCCACGCGGAACCGCACCTCGTCGCCGCTGTATGGCGTTTCAGCCGCCGCAGCGACCGCATCGCGCAGGTACGACATCAAATCGCGCCAGCCGCTCGCCACCCGAAATATCCTCGACAGCAGCGGCGTGCGCGCTACGACCTCCGACGGCACGGAGATAAGGCGGTTTTTGACCATTTCGTCGCGAATCGCGGCAATCGTCTTTCGGTCGGAATCGGCGATATACGGATGCGTCAGTATTCCGTCGGCATCGACATAGTAGAACGTGTCGCCCGACGCCCCCGAACGGGCATGGTGCTGCAATTCGAGCAGCCGCTCCAAGAACGAGTAAGCCAAAGTGTTGCGCAGCGGATAACCCATAGTTACGTTCACCGCACCGAGGTCTTCGGGCAGAGCGTAGAGCAGCGGCATCAGCAGATTCTCGTCCGTCAGCACCACGGCTGTTTCCTTGTCCAGTTTCCCGTCGCGGGCAAGGTCGCGAAGCACCGAAACCGCATATTTGCACTGTATGACGTTCGACCCTGCGGCGACCGTATGCAAAGAGCGGATATTGCGGAAGTTATCGTGGCTCACGCCGCGTTCTGGCGGCAGTTCGCCGATACTCTTCCGCACGAACAGTCCAGCCTCCTGCGTAGTGTCGGCGACATAATAGTCGTCGTAATCCCAGAAGAAATCGACATCGTAACTGTTCGCGAGATAGGCGAACAGCCGTCTTTCGCAGGTCGAAAGCGCGTTGAATCCCGCCACGACGTAACGGCGCGGCGGCAGCGGATTCGCATTGCCGCTGTCGATTCGCCCGACCGCCTCGCGGTACATCATGCCGGTATAGGCGATGCCGAGCGAGCGCAGGCGTTCGCGATACTCGTCGTAAATTGTGCCGAGCGTCCGCCAGATTGCCAGAAACCGCCGTTTCTGCTCCGAAAGCGACGTCTCCTCGCCTATCGTCCGCCAGAAATCGGCTATTATGCGCAGTTGTTTTTCGTTGAGATAGCCGACATCGGCTTCCAACTCCTTTATGTCGGATATGTTGCGGAAAAGTTGCGACGCATCGACCATGTATTTGTCTATCATGTCGAAATCGGCGAGCAACATTTCGCCCCAGAAATAGAATTTGTCGAAACTCTCGTCGTGATATTTGGAATATACGCCGTAAAGTTCGGCTACCAGTCGGATTTTATCGGCGGGACGCAGTTCCGCCAACTCCGTCATCACGTCGTCCACCGACAGATATTCGGGTTCCCAAATCGGGCGGTCGGCAATCGACGCGAGCGCATCGGCGAAGAAAAGCCGCGCACGCCGCGACGAGAACATTACCGACAGCGACGAAACGTCGTTGCCGTATTTGGCATACAGTCTGCCGGCGACCTCTGACAGAAAAGTGCGCATCGATTTATGCCGGCAATTAGTCCACCAATATTATTTCGCCGCCGAAGAGCGACGTTTTGCCGCGCACGATTTCGGGATTGCCGCGATAGAACACCTTCGCCGAGGTCGAGGTTACCGCCTCCAAACGCTCGGACGCCCTTATGCGGACATCCGCGCCGTGCGACGCATCAACGATGGAAGATACGGTATCGAGTTTCCACGCCTCGACCTTGGCGGTCGAAACATTGAGTTTGAAATATCGCGACGAACCGCCTATGACGAGCGAACTTTTGCCCGTACATTCGATGAATGTGTCGAGTGCCTGCACGTCTATCGTAACTATCGCTCCGCCCATAACCGACATGTCGAGGATGCGGCATTCGAGTGCATCGTCGAAAGTCGCCGTCGCACGGGCGACTTTTATTTCGGACAGCGAGTTGTAGTATATCGTAACGTCCGTAACGTCGTCGCGTTTCTGGTCCAGCCGCTCTTCGACCCTCAAAACGCCGTCCTTATTGACGGAAGCCTTGAATTTGGACGATATGTATCCTTTGGTATCGTAGACGATTTTCGTATCCTCCCCGTCGCCGATTCGTTTCAGATGCACGTTCATGGGACCGTCGACATCCAATTTGGAGAATGGCGACAACAAATCCGTTTTCGGAATCGAGGTTACGCGCTCCGATTTCTGCGGAGCGGCAGGCTCTGACGATGCGGATTGAGCGAAAACCGGCATTGCGAACAAAAGCAATGCCAAAACCGAAATCAACCTGTTCATACCCGTAGTGTTATAATTTTCGAAAGACCAAGGTACGACTTTTTCCGCAGATAATCACTCTCCGTTAGAAATATTTTTCCTATCTTTCAAACAAAAACGACCGAAACGGCGATGAATAGAATGTTTATACCTATTATCGGTTCAGTGTTTTTCTTCGGTTGTACCGACTTCGGCAGGGTTCACAATCGGATGGCTCTCGCCGAATCCCAAATGCAAACCTATCCCGACTCGGCACTTACGACGATAACGTCGGTAGACCGCCGGCAACTGCGGACGCCGAAAGACCGTGCGCGTCATGCGCTGATATATTCGCAGGCGTTGGACAAGAACTATATCGACGTGACGAACGATTCTCTGACACGCATTGCGGTGAACTATTACGACAGATACGGTCCCGCTCGCGAACGGATTACCGCGAAATTCTATCACGGTCGCGTTCTGCGCAATAGCGGCGAATACATAAAAGCGATGCTTGCATTTCTCGATGCCGAGCAGGACATCGAAACAACCGGCGATAATTATATCGCCGGTTTAATCTATACGCAGATGGGTGATATTTACAAACAATATTGCGATTACACCAAAAGTTTCGAAGCGTATTCCAAATCGCGCGACCATTACGAGAAAGCGGGACTTATCCAACATCGCAATTATGCGTTACTGGAAATGGGAAAAGTGTGCTTACATACTCACGATACAGATAAAGGTATTGACATATTGAACAAAGCACTTATTGAATCTCAACAAGATAATGATTCTATTCTGATTAAATTATGCCTTGAAATGTTAATTATACAATATGATTATTCTGCCAAATATAAAGAAGCAGATAAAACATCTAAAATATTGATAAATAATTTTCGGAAACAAATACAAAATTTAGATGTAATAGGAACCATTGCACACATAAATGCCACTCGTCATAAACATAATATTACCCAAACAATTTTACAACATGGTTGGAATCTCGCTCAAAACAAGATTGATTCTACCACAATGTATTATCATTCCGCACGTGTCAATATACAATTCAAAAACTATAAACAGGCATACATAGATTATAATAAATCGATAGAATTGCAGTTGGAACTGTTGCAAGAATATCTTCGCCAACCGATAATATCCGCACAACGCGACTATTTCCATTCGAAAGCGGAACGGAACCGTCGAAAATACATAACAGGCAGAATCGTTGCCATGACTATTGCAGTATTCGGAATCGCAGTATCGCTGGCGATAGTCAAGTACATGCGGTACAGAATAAGATTGAAGAACGAGGAAATCAACAGATACATGGCTACGGTCAATGAACTGCAAAGCACAATCAGGCAGCACGGCGATATGGCACCGCTACTCGAACGTCTGCTGAAAGACAGACTGCAACTTATCGACGAACTCGGCAACATGTATTACGAACAGCCGAACACGAGAAAACAGCAGGAACATATATACTGCAAAGTCAAAAGCGTAATAGACGATTTGAGCAATAACCGGAAAACTCTCGAAGAACTGGAAGATATAGTAAACAAGTGCAGGGACAACAAAATGGCTCGGTTGAGAAAAGACATGCCCGAACTGACGGAGAAAGATTTCAAACTGGCATGTTATCTGTTCGCAGGATTCTCCAACCGAATCATCTGCATATTCACGGGCGACAGTATCGAAAATGTCTACAAGCGCAAATCCAGACTGAAAGCCAAGATAGCGGCGTCGAACACCCCCGAGCAGAGGCGCGTTCAGCGACATGGACGTTTAGCAACAAATTACTAATTTACAATAGATATTTGCCCGATCTGTTATCGTTTATCGATAGCACAAAATGACGTGTCAGATTTTGCCGAGATGATACAATATATTATTGTATATATCAATAGATTACAAATCGCGATGTCAGATTAAAAAAGCCCGGATCTATTGACATTCCCGATTCGGGACATAAATTTGCAATAACATTTTTTATTAACCAAAAACCCAAAAAATTATGAAAAAACTTATTGCATCGCTCTGTTCGCTTATGCTCGTATTCTCGGCAGCAACTATTTCGGCAGCCACGTCAAAAGACGATATAAAAACTTTGCCTATTACAATTAGAAACGGCGGCGGTAACGAAAGTCAAATCACCCGTCCGCGTACTCCGGCATTTATTCCTATTACGGGCTTGTACGACAACGGACGTGTAATCCTCGACTTCATCGAAGAGATAGGCACTCTCAACATCAGCGTGGCGAACCAATCTACCGGCGAAATGTACTTCGACTACTGCAATTCTGCAGACGGACATTTCGAAATGGAGATTTCGGCATCGAAAGGCAACTACCTGCTGACAATCCAGACCGAAAACGGTACGATTTACTACGGAGATTTCACACTGTAAAGCCTAAATCAGAGTATACTGTTGCTCTGCCTGTCGGTTGAATATCAACACGATACAATTCGCCGACAGACAGTTGCGGGGAGATTATGCGCGATTCCCGACGGGATGAAATCGGGAGATGCGGATTCCGGAAGACGAACGTTGCGAATCGCGCTTTTTACAAGGACAAGAAACAAACCGACTTATGAAAAAGCATAACACAATCGAAGGGTTCAAATTCAGAAAAGGCGAAGTCTACATGCTCCACACCGACAATCCCGACTGTCCGAACGACAGTTCGCTATGGGCATTGATTTCCGAATCGGACGAAGATGCTTTGCGCATCGAATCATGCAGCACCAACCTCCGTACCTTCACGCTTTGGAAGCCTCTGCCGGCGGAGTACAAATATTGCCGTCTGACGACCCGCGTGGAGTTGCGCGAATTCATCTCCAACTACGCATATTACGAAGCGTTGCAGTCCTGCCGCTAAATTTTTGCGTGCAAGCGGCACGAATTAAATTAAAATGGGTATCTTTACGCATCGACACGGTCAATCGGATGAGAGCGAAGATACTCAATGCAAGTGCAGGTTCGGGCAAGACATATCAACTTGCCTACAAGTACGTTTCGGATGTCCTCGGCAGCGAAAACGAACGAGGGGATTTCGATGCGACCGCATATCGGCGCATAATCGCGGTAACGTTCACCAACAAGGCGACCGAGGAGATGAAATCGCGAATACTGCGGCAGATACATACGCTCGCAGCGGGAGAGGAAAGCGATTATCTGGCTATGCTCATGCGCGATACGGGCAAGAGCGAGCAAGAGTTGCGGCGGCGTGCCAAAAGGGTGCGGACAGCCATACTGCACGACTATTCGAGATTCACGATACTCACCAACGACACTTTTTTCCAGCGCATACTGCGGGCATTCATCAAGGAGTTGGGCATCGAACTCAACTACTCGCTCGAACTCGACACCGCACCGATACTGTCGAAAAGCGCCGATGCCGTAATCGGCGACATATCGTCCGACCGCGAACTCTACGACTGGGTGATGGAGATGGCGAAAGACCGTATCGAAGCGGGCGAGAAGTGGAACATACGCGACGGCATACTTCTCCTGCACAACGAGTTGTTCAAGGAGTACACCAAGGAGGCAATAGCGCATGCGACCGACAAAAAGGAGTTGAAACGCATCGTTTTCGGATTTGCGGCGAAGGCTGACAAGGCGGCGGACGAACTGCGTACGACGGCGCAAAAGGCAATCGACACGGTCGCCGAGGCGGGACTGTCGGAATCCGATTTCAAGCACGGAACAATCGGTTATCTGTCGAAAGTCGCGGCAGGTTCGCTTGCCCTCCCGACGAAAACCGTTGCTGCACTCGCCGGAGGCACTCCCGACGCATGGTTCGCCAAAACGCGCAAGGCGACGTCCGACATGCTGGCTGTCGCACAAGCCATTCAGCCGCTGTTCGACAAGGTTTGCGCCGACATTCCTGCCGTGGCTGAACTCGCCAACAGCAAAACGATACTTTTGCAGAACTACCGCAGTTTCGCTCTGCTCAACGACCTGTACCGCAAGTCGCTCGAAATCTGCCGCGAGGAGAACACGATGCTTCTCTCCGAAACGAAACACATCATTTCGCAGTTCATCACCGAAAACGACACGCCGTTCATCTACGAGAAGGTCGGCAACCGCTTCGACCGCTACATGATAGACGAGTTCCAGGACACGTCGCTCGGAGAGTGGCGCAATTTCCTGCCGCTGCTGCGGAACGCAATGTCGCAGTGCGAGGACATTTCGGTGCTGCTCGTGGGCGACATCAAGCAGTCGATTTACCGCTGGCGCGGCAGCGACTGGAACATTCTCGGCTCGATAGCACCCGACGAACTCGGACGCGGCGACACCGAAATCGAAACGCTCGGCAGCAATTACCGCAGTCTGCCGACAATCGTCGAGTTCAACAACATGATTTTCGACCGCGCCGTGGCACTCGACAATGCCGAACTCAACGCGATGCTCGAAAACGCGCGGTCGCAATCGAAAATATCCGGCGAAACGTATGCGCATCTGCACGACACGCTCCTGCGGGCGTATGCGGGACACCGTCAGAAGCCGCAGCGCAAATGCACCAACGGCGGCTACGTGAACATCACCGTATGCAGCGACGAACCCGACATCGTCGGGCGGGTAAAAAGCATAATCGACAAAGGTTTCCGCCCGTGCGACATAACCGTACTCGTCCGCAGCAAGAACGACGGTTACGAAATCGCGCGGCGGCTGCTCTCCGTCAAGGACGAAGGCGACCCGCGCTACCGGTTCGACGTCATGACGCAGGAGGCTCTGAAACTCGGCAATTCGCCGGCGGTGGCGTTCATCATCGCCATACTGCGTCTCGCCGTGAACCGGCGCGACAAGTTGAGCCTCGCGATATACGACCGTTATCGCAAAAACTGCAATTTCACGGCACAACTTACCGACGAGGAGAACGCCTTTCTCGATTCGCTGCGCGTCATGTCGCCCGAGGAGGCTTTCGAGAACATCGTAATGAAATATTCGCCCGAAAAAGACGGGCAGACGGCATACGTTCAGGCATTGCACGAGACGGTCGTAAAATTCTGCGCCAGCCGCGTCGCCGACATAGCCCTGTTCCTGAAATGGTGGGACGAGAGCGGCGACGGCAAGTCGGTAAACGTCGAGCGCAGCGAATCGGCGATAGAGATAATGACCGTACACAAGGCGAAAGGACTTGAAAACAAGGTAGTAATCATACCCTACTGCAAATGGGACCTGAACCCGTCGGCTAATTCCGGCTGGAAAAAGAACACGATTTGGGCAGAACCCTCCGCAAACAGCGGAGTCGACGGACTCGGGACATTCCCCGTTTCGTTCAACAAGGCGGTCGCCGATTCGGCTTTCGCCGAGGGGTTCTACGCCGAGACGGTATATTCGCACGTCGATGCTATAAACCTGCTCTACGTGGCACTTACCCGCGCAGCCGAGCAGTTGCACGTGTTCATCCCCGAACGGGCTGCGAAACAGAAAACCGCCGGCAGATTCATCTGCGACGCACTGCCTGCCGACAGTTTCGTCGAGCATGAAGACGGTACACGCGTCTGCGAGTTCGGCGAAAACACGCCGCCGGAGCCGTTCGACGAAAAACCGGACGAATCGGTGCATGTGCGGCTGGACGAATACACGTCATCGCCGGTGAATCTGCGTCTGCGGCTGCCGTCCGCCCGATATTTCGAGGAGGGCGAGCCGGTGCGCATCACTCCGCGCAACATGGGAATTTCGCTGCATCGGGTATTCGAAAATGCCGCTTCGCGCGACGACATCGCCACTGCCATACGCCAAATGGTAATCGACGGCGTGCTGTCGGACGACGAGGCAGCGGCACTGACGGCACGCATCGAGCAAACCCTCGCAAATACCGTGGCGGGAGAGTGGTTCGACGGAGACTGGACGCTCGTCCGGCGCGAAAACAACATAATCGTTCCGGCTCGCGGCATGCTGCGTCCCGACCGCGTAATGATAAGGGGACGGCAGGCGGTTGTCGTCGATTACAAGTTCGGTGAAGCCAAATCTTCATACGCCAAGCAGGTCGCCGAATATGCCTCCATGCTTCGCGGCATGGGTTACGACGACGTCCGCGGATATATATGGTACGTCAAATCGGGCGAAATTGTGGAAGTCGCGCAATAAGAGACGGCATTAGGTCGGCGGTTACGTTTTTTTTTGTAATTTAGCGCGATGAAACAATCGGTACTCGGCATAATACCGCGGCAGTTTCGGGCGCGCGGATATTTGGTAACGTTCACAATCCTGTTGCGGGCGTTGCTCAATTTCGTAGGGCTTGCCGCCCTGCTGCCGGTACTCTACCTGATTCTCGACAGCGAAAACATCCACTCCAACCGCTATCTGTCGGAAATATACGACACTTTCAGATTCGGCAGCGACACGTCGTTCGTCGCATCGGTAACGACGGCAATGCTGCTGTTCATCACCCTAAAATGCCTTGTCAATCTGGCTCTTTACCGATTCGAGCGCGACTATATCTACGCACTCTACCGCTATCTGTCGCGGAATCTTTACATAGACTATTTCAACCGCGGACTGTCGTTCATCAAAAGTTCCAACTCGGCGGTTCTATCGCGCAACGTAAACGTCGTATGCTACACCTTCGTTGCCGGAGTATTGCGACCGCTCGCATCGATATTCAGCGAAGCGATGCTGTTCGCGATGCTCTTCGCCGCCATACTGATTTACAATCCGACAGCCGCACTGCTGACCGTCGCGATATTCGTACCGTCGGTATGGCTCTATTTCGCGCTCGTCAGAAAGCGTGTGAACCGCTACGGCGACATCGAGAACGAGGCGCAGCGCACCAAATACCGCAACGTTGTCGAAACATACCGCGGATACGCCGACATCGAAATCAACAACGCCTTTCCGAAGATGCTATCCTCGTTCGACCGTTCGATAGACACGATAATCGACGTAGGAGCGAAGAATGCGACCGTATCCACGCTGCCGCAGATATTCACCGAGATAGGGCTTGCAGCGGGAATGTCGCTGCTTGTTACGATGAGTGTCGGTTCGGGCAGCGGCGAAATGAAGATTCTGTTCGGAATCTTCGCCGTGGCGGCACTGCGGCTTCTGCCGTCGATACGCAGCATAATGGCTGCATGGACGGCATTGCGCTACAACCGCTACACCATAGATATAATACGCGACGCCGACATAAACAAGACCTCGACCGTCGAGGACACTGCGGACGACCGGTTCGAATTCCGCGACAGCATCGAAATCGACAACCTGTCGTTCCGGTTCGCCGACAGCGATAAGGACACGCTGCACGGATTGTCGTTCGAGATACGCAAGGGCGAGAAAATAGGCATCAAGGGTCGTTCGGGCGCAGGCAAGACCACACTGTTCAATCTGATGCTCGGATTCTACCGTCCGACGGGCGGCGGAATACGCATCGACGGCGAGTTGCTGTCCGAATCCAACCGCCGCAAATGGCAGAACACAATCGGCTATGTATCGCAAAGCGTATTCCTTACCGACAACACAATACTCGCCAACATCGCACTCGGATGCGACGAGGCATCGGTAGACCTCGACCGCGTGAACAAAGCCGTAGACATGGCGAACCTACGCGAATTCGTGGATTCGCTTCCGAACGGTCTGCAAAGCCGCATCGGCGAATGCGGAGCGTTGCTCTCGGGCGGACAGCGGCAGAGAATAGGCATTGCGCGCGCGCTGTACAAACGCGCCGACATACTGTTCTTCGACGAGGCGACATCGTCGCTCGACAGCGATACCGAGCGCGGCATCAACGAATCGATAGAAACGCTGTCGCGCAACGACGACCAACTTACGATCATAATAATAGCGCATCGCGAAAGTTCGCTCGACTGTTGCGACCGCATAATAGAGATAAAGTAATGGATTACATTGTAGCACAATACCGCATCAGAACCGAAGGTCCGAACTGCGACCTCGTCGAATGCGGACTCGCGGGATTCCGCCCGTTCGAGGTCGAAACCGACCTTTCGGTCGCCGCCGACCTCACCGTAAGATTCGGTGAAAGTCTGTCGCCGGACGATTATGCGACATTCCGGTCGACATACGATTTCGAATTCGAAGACGAGTACGCAACGTGCAGTTTCGGGCGGTACGACGGCGGATACCTGTTCGCCATGACGAAATCCGGACAGAAGATGATATTCGTCAAACCCGACGGCTCGAACACGGTTTCATGCAACATGGGCAACGGTGCGGATGTCGATGCAACGCTGCTGCGGTTCGGCATGTGGATAATGTTCGGCATCACAATCGCTCCGCTCGGAGCAATCGCCATCCACTCGTCGGTAATAGTCAAGGACGGCGGCGCAGTTCTGTTCCTCGGCGAATCGGGAACCGGCAAAAGCACTCATACGCGATTGTGGCGCGAAAATATCGAGGGCGCGAAACTGCTGAACGACGACAGCCCGATAATTCGTCTCGTGGAGGGCATCCCGACCGCATTCGGCTCGCCGTGGAGCGGCAAAACGCCATGTTACCGCAACATGAGTTTCCCGATACGCGGATTCGTCAGGCTCAGTCAGGCTCCGCACAACCTTATAAAGCGGCTCGGCACATTGAACGCCATCGGCGCGCTGTTGCCGTCGTGTCCTCCGGCATTCGCCTACATCGACGAGTTGCAGGACTGCATCTGCAACACGCTTTCGCAGATGATTGCCAATGTTCCGGTCTACCATTTGGAGTGTCTTCCGGACGGCGACGCCGCAAGACTTTCGTATAACACGATATTCGGCAGGCAATGAAAGTCCACGAAATGAACAATCGGGAGATGTTCTCCGTCGTCCGCGACCTGCTGCTCGAAGGGTCGCCGGTACGGGTATCCGTCAAGGGGCAAAGCATGCTGCCGTTTTTCCGCAGCGGCTCGACAGTTGCGCTGCGCCCGATTAGAGAGGAGGATTTCCGCAAATACAATGTGGTTCTCGCAGACACGGGGCGCAATTTCGTGATTCACCGCATTATAGCACTCGACGGCGACATGGTTACCCTGCTCGGCGACGGGAATATCTACGGAACGGAATCGATGACGCGCGACAAGGTATACGGAATCATCGACTGCTCGCGTGCGCACATTTTCTTCGCACGAATATGGCTGTGGCTCCGTCCCGTCCGCCGCTTCCCGCTCGCGATTATCCGCCGTATAACACCGAGATAAAACAAGTCGCCAACGACTTTAAGGTCATTAAGGACTTTAAAGACTTTAAGGAAACAAAAAACGCTGTACTTTCGTACAGCGTTTTTTTATCGGGCGATGTCCGACTATGCCTCCAAAGCGAAACGCTTGTAAGCAACAATCTTAACGTCCTTGTCTGCCTTGGCGAGATATTCGCGGATGGTCTCCTTCTCACCTACCAGAGTCTGGTTGAGAAGAGTGTTCTCCTCGAAGAACTTGCGCATCTTACCCTCGGCAATCTTTTCGAGAATAGCCTCCGGCTTGTTGGCGTTCTTCGGGTCCTGCTTCATCTGCTCCAACGCGATGGTCTTCTCGTGAGCGACTACGTCGGCAGGGCAGTCGTCTACATCAATCGAGATAGGCGCCATTGCGGTAGCCTGCATTGCGATTGTGTGAGCGACCTCCTCCGATACCGGCTTGCTGAAACCGAGCATCGTACCGAGTTTCTTGTTAAAGTGAACGTAAGCGTTGATGAACGGAGCCTCTACGCGAGCGTAGTATGCGAGTTCCACCTTTTCGCCGGTCTGACCCGATTTCTCGGTTACCATCTCCTCGACGGTATGACCCTCGGCGTTCTTGACTGCCAGAAGTGCTGCGGTATCGGCAGCGTCGGCAGCAGCGGCGATTTCCAGAATGGCATTCGCCGATGCGGCGAACTCCGAGTTCTGAGCGACGAAGTCGGTTTCGCATGCAAGGCAAAGGATATAACCCTTCTCGCCCGCAATCTTGGTAACGACAACACCTTCGCTTGCGGAACGGTCGGCACGCTTTGCAACGACGAGTTTACCCTTCTCGCGAATAATATCCTGTGCGCGGTCGTAATCACCCTCTGCCTCGATAAGTGCCTTCTTGCAATCCATCATGCCGGCACCGGTCATCTTGCGGAGTTTCATCACGTCTGCGGCTTTAATCTCTATTGCCATAGTTGTTTTCCTTGTTTTCGGTTAATTACTCTTCTGTTTTTGCTTCAACCTCTTCGGTTGCAGCGACAACCTCTGCTACGGCAGCCTCCTCTGCATCGACAGAAGCCTTTACGCTCTTCTTGATGCGCGGTTTGGCATCTTTCTTTACCGGAGCAGCCTCGGTGTTGGTCTCGGCTTCGACAGCCTCCTTCTCCTTTTCGAGTTTGCGTTCTTCGGTACCCTCTGCGATAGCGGCGCAAACGGTGTCGAGGATAACGGCAATCGACTTCGTAGCATCGTCATTTGCTGGTATAACGTAATCAATGTCGGTTGGATCACAACAAGTATCTACCATTGCAAATACAGGGATGCTCAATCGCTTTGCCTCCTTGACAGCGTTCTGCTCCTTCTGCACGTCGATAACGAACAGTGCGGCAGGCAGACGGGTAAGGTCGGCGATGGAACCGAGGTTCTTTTCGAGTTTTGCACGCTGACGTGCAATCTGCAACTTCTCGCGCTTCGAGAAGTTATCGAAAACGCCGTCGGTGGTCATCTTGTCGATGGTAGCCATCTTCTTAACGGCTTTTCGTATGGTTGGGAAGTTTGTCAGCATACCGCCTGCCCAACGTTCGGTAACGTAAGGCATTCCGACTGCCGACACCTTTTCGGCAACAATTTCCTTCGCTTGTTTCTTGGTTGCAACGAACAATACGCGACGACCGCTCTTGGCGATTTGTTTGAGAGCCGCTGCGGCCTCATCCAGTTTCACTGCCGTCTTGTAAAGGTCGATGATATGGATGCCGTTCTTCTCCATAAAGATGTACGGAGCCATTTTAGGATTCCACTTGCGCTTCAAGTGACCGAAATGAACACCGGCTTCCAATAATGTATTAAAATCTGTACGTGACATTTTTGTTTACGTTTTTTTAATCTAATTTTAATCCTCTTTTCTTCAACTCCCGCGGTAGCGACCTCGTCGGTCCCGAGAGTTTTCCGCGACAGGGCAATCGGACGGGTAATGCGAATGTTTCGTCGCAGTCGGGTCGATTTGAGAACCCTTGTCGTGCTTTGCCGAATAGTTGGTTGCGGTAAGGTTTAACGCTTACTGAACTGGAACTTACGACGTGCGCCCGGCTGACCCGGCTTCTTACGCTCAACCTCGCGGGAATCACGAGTGAGGAATCCGTTCTTCTTCAAAACCGAACGGTACTCGGCATTGATTTCGCACAATGCACGTGCGATACCCATGCGAGCAGCCTCGGCCTGACCCTTGATACCGCCGCCGACGAGGTTGATGACCACGTCGAAGGATTCTGCGGTCTCGGTTACGAGCAACGGCTGCTTAACCTCGTATTGCAGAATGTTCAAAGGGAAATAGACTCCGAGTTCCTTCTGGTTGATTGTAATGTTGCCTTTGCCCGGCTTCACGAATACGCGAGCCACTGCTGCCTTACGGCGACCAACGGTGTTTACAACTTCCATAATGCTTACTTAATCTCGTTTAATTTAATTGACTTCGGGTTCTGAGCCACGTGCGGATGCTCCGCGCCGGCGTAAACCTTCAAATTTTTGATGATTGCGCTGCCGAGACGGGTTTTAGGCAGCATGCCGCGAACCGCTTCCTCGATAACGAACTCCGGCTTCTTCGTGAGATACTCCGCCGGTGTAGCGAAACGCTGACCGCCCGGATAGCCGGTGTGACGAACATAGACCTTGTCGGTCATTTTCTTTCCGGTGAGTTTCACCTTCTCTGCGTTGATGACGATGACATAGTCGCCGCAATCAACGTGTGGAGTGTAACTCGGCTTGTTTTTGCCGCACAGGATTTTCGCTACCTGCGAGGCCAAACGACCCAGCACCTCGTTCGTTGCATCGATGACGACCCATTGCTTGTCGACCGTCGCTGCATTAGCCGAGATGGTTTTGTAACTTAATGAATCCACTTTGTTTTACGTTTAATACTTGTTAATAAACTAATTGTAATCCAACTCCGCACTTTGCGGGTGCGCAAAGGTAACGATTATTTTCTCAAATAGCAACTATTCCCAATCTTTTTTCGCGATTGGAACGTAATATACATATATAAAATAAGGAATAGGACGTATCAGGAGCGGGCATCGAGGTAATGCGCCAGCCGTTCCGGCTCGGCGCAACCAACGACATACCTGCGGCTCACGGTCGTTACCAGAAAAAGATTGTCGAACTGCGTCGCATACATATCGAACCTGCCGATGCCCTTTGCGTAATAGCGACCGAAAAATCCGAAAAGACCGCAACTGCCGCCGATACAGACTGCCGAGCGGATTTTGCGGGCGGGAATTGGTTCGACGCACACAATCTCGCTGCGGCGTATCACGACATCGGCATATCGGCGCAGAACCACTATGCTTTCGTCGCCGATTTCAAGACATTGCGGGGAATAGCCCTCGCTTACGAAAATCGCCGCCATACCGATTATAGATATTACGAAAAATCCGACGAGTGCCGCCGCATCTTGGTCCCGAAACGCATAAAACAGCATGACTGCCACCGACACCGCCAAAAACAGCATCGATGCCGACGTAACCGTCCACACCGCCGCGTTCCACTTGAAGATTACGGTATAGGCACTCCGCGCCATCGTCAGAACTGGACTTTTACGCCCGCAGTAAAGTTGGCTCCGTACTCGCGGTAATATACCCAGCGATAGATATTCATGTTGGCGAGGTTGTTACCCTCGACGAACACCGTACATTTGTCGGAAACGTACCAGTCGAAAGTCAGTCCGACATCGACCGATGCAGGGACGGTAACGGTGTCGCGTTCGAGAGCGGCGTTTTCATCGTCGGAACGACCGACGAACACCGGATTGTTGATACAAGTCCATTTGGAAACGCCCTGCAACTCGGCACTCGCACCTATGGCGAACTTCTTATGCGTGTACCTCAACCTCAATTTAGCCTCTACCGGCGGATGCGCGCTGTTCACAGTCGAAAAGTTGGTATATATCAGCCCGCGCACCTGCATCGAAAGGAGGAGTTGCGAAACAGGCTTGTAATCGAGTTCGGCATTGACCGACCAGACATTCTCCCGCGCGACCTCGGCATTGAAGAACAACTGGTTCACGTTGTACCAGTATATGGAGTTCTCCAAGAACGACATATTGGCATAGAAACGGTAGGCGAACTTGCTGTTTCGGGTGTGTCCCGACACTCCGAAGCGGACATTGTATTTCGCCGTATTGGGCAGAGAGTGCATGAAATCGGGCATACTCGCGCCGTCGGAGCCGAGAATCTCGACATAAGGGTTACGTTTCAGAAGCGAATAGTAACTGTTGTTTATCACCTCTCCGTCCAACTCTATGTAAGGAACGAACGTTCCCTTGTTGCGGACATTCAAGCCGACGTACAGATACGGCATCACGTAGTTACGGTTAGTCTTCGACGCCGATGTAGTATGGTCGAAACTGTAAGTCAGACCCGCTTTCAGGTCGAGCAGACGTCCGGAATTATATCCGTAAAGCAGCGTCGCCGACAGAATATTGTTGCTATATGAGGACAGGTCTTTCAGACCGTAGTAGCCCCGATAGTCGATGCTTGCCGAAAACATGCTGCGCGTCGCAAGACGGCGGGCGAACTTCACGCCGGCGGTCGCGTCGATTTGCTGGTATTTGGAGTCCTCGACGAAAGTTTTCGACTTGTCGTTATAGAAATCGACCGAACCGTAAACATCGAAATTCAGACGCTTCAAATCGACGAACGAATCGCCGAAACGGAGTTTCAGGTTCACGTCCTCGAAATTTATCTCGCGGCGGTCGTAGTCGCTGCGCAGAGGATAGCGGTGATAGATATCCGACTGATAATATATGTCGCCAGACAGAGTGTAGCGTCCGAAATATCTCCCCGCATTAACGCCGACACGGTTCACCATCTGTTGGGAATTGTTGCGGTACGACGAACCGTCGAACAAATCGGTCATCCTGATTTTCGAGTACTGTCCGCGGTGATTGACATATCCCATGATATAGCCTACGTCAGCCCGATGCGTCGAGGCATAGACATCGGCGACGGAATTGAGCGGATAGCCGACGCCCAGTTTCATATAGAACGAATACTCCTTCATATACTCCCAGTAGGTAACCGAAGCCGGTTTGAAGCGATGCGTGCCGAGCGTCGAGGAGAACGAACGCGGAGTTATCGTGTAGTCTATCTCGGGACGCAGCGTAACCGTATCCGCCATATTCGGCGCAATCGCGAGTTTGGTCGCCTGCGAAACGCTCGGCGCATAATTTTTCGTTACCTCGACCTGCTTGGCAACCTGCGCACTGACGCCCGCACATGCGAGCAGCGCAAACAAAGATATGCTTATTACACGTTTCATAGCCTAATTGAGTTTTTTGATTCTGTCCTTCGCTTCGTCCACTATTCCGTCGTCGGCAGGCGAATAACCGTCGATAATGCTTTGGTACGTCGCGCGAGCCTGGAACTGGTCGTTACGGTCGAGATATATGTCCCCGAGCAAAACGAATGCCTTTCCGAGCCAGTACGACTGGGAAGTTTTGCTGTCGGCGAACGCATAGATACGTTTTTCGCACTCATCCAAATCGCCGCTGTCGTATATCGAACGGATAACGATATATGCCGACTCCGCACCTTCGCGGCTCGCCGTCTCGGCACTCAATGTCTTGTAGATTTCGAGCGCAGCCGCCTTTTCGCCGCGCGAAGAGAGTACGCCCGCCTTGGCGAAACGGGCTGCACGGCGAGATTCGGCACTTACATCCGACAGCGAATCGACATCGTTAGCCATCGCGATTATCGAATCGTCGCTGCCGTGCGCCAGTACCGATTTGACATACCCCGCCGCCGCATCCGAACGCTTGGACGCATTGGCAGCAGCATCGTACAGCCGCCTGTATGCCGGCGCGGCGTCCTCATACATGCGGTTATCAAACGTTACCTGCGAAAGTTTTTCGAGTACAGCAAGCGTATACTGGTTCGTCGGCTTCTCCGCCAGCAGTTTCAGACTGGCGACCGCCGAATCGAGACTGTCGCATTTCAGATAACTGTCGCTCAGACAGAACAGGGCATCGTTGAGATAATAGCCCTTCGGATAGTTGGCGATATAGTGTTCGAGTTGCGGTATGGACTCTGCGACCTTACCTGACAGATATATCTTCTGCGCCGCACGGAACGACAGCGAATCACGCGTCATCGAACTCAAATCGCACTCCACTCCGGTGCGTTCGGCGTATGCGAAATATGAATCGACATCGCCCTTGCCCACATAAATCTCGCGGACGCTCTGCATCGCATCCTTCGCCGCCTCCGACTGCGGAGCCGAAGCGATTACCCTATCGTAATATTTCAGCGACTTGTCGCTGTCGCCCAGATTGAAATATATCAGACCGAGGTCGAGCAAAGCCGGCGTATAATATGGCGACGACGGATATTTGCCGATGAAATTTTCGAGGACAGCCGCACCGTTGCCGTACTGTTCGAGCGAAACGTAGGTACGCCCCAATTCGTATGAGGCATCGTCGGCGTAGTCGCCGCGGTCGTCAGCCACAATCTGTTTCAGGATGCCGATTTTAGCCGGAGTCTTGCCGAGCAGACCGAGCGAAACGGCACGCTGGTACTGGGCGTAGTACTGTTCCGGCGAACCGATTGCGACGGCACCTTCGTAACTCTTCACTGCCGCAGCGAAATCGCGCAGCGAATATTGGGCATCGCCGAGACGGTTGAAGGCATCCGCCCGATAAGAGTCGGGATTCTTGTACAGCCACAGGAAACCCTCGAACGCCTTGCGCGACTTCTCCATTTCGCCGAGAGCGAACTGCGAATAGCCTATGTTATAGAGAGCCATTTTATATTCGTAAGCCGATTTCGGCGCGCGTTTCAGATAGAAGTTGTAATGCTCTATCGCTTTCGGATAATCACCGCGGTTGTATGCGATTTCGCCGAGCCAGAACGAACACAGCGCATTGTATTTAGGACTTACACCGACAGCCATCGACTCCTCGAACGCCGCCTGCGCCTTATCGAAATCGCCTGCGGAGAAAGCCTCCATACCCTTGAAGCAGGTTATCTTCTGCAATGCCGTCTTGATATTGCCGTCGGGCTTGTCGAACGACTTGATGGCGGAGTACGCCATGTCGTAGTCATGCGAATTGTAGTAGGCGGCGATAAGCAATTCCCGCGCCTCCTTGGCACGCGGCGAATCGGGATATTTGTTCACATAGCGGGTAAGTACGTTTATCGATTCGTTGAACGTGCCGCCTCCGGTCTCGAAAAGCAGTTTTCCGTAGTTGAACAACGCATCCTCGGAGATTTCGTTATCGAACTTGTCGTCGGCAGCCATGGCGAACGAGTAGATTGCCAGACGCTTGTTATCGCGCTTTATGTAGCAGTCGGCGAGGTGGTATGAAGCGTTCTGGGCAAGCGAATCATCGCCGGTGCAGACCTTCTTCAAAGCATCGACAGCCGCGGCATAATCCGTCGTCCGATAGGCTGAATATCCGAGCAGATAGTTCTCCTCGCGGTTCATCTCGCCCCCGTTCTTGGCATACATCGACATATAGAGCAACGCCTTGTTATATCCTTCGAGCCTATACCACGACTCAGCGAGTATACGCATCAGTTCCAGCCGCTGCGACTCGACCGCTCCGGCGAGCAGGTCATCGCCGTGGCGGACGACATAATCGTAGTTGCCGCGCGAGAATTCGAGTTGGAGCAGATAATACGGAATCACCGGCGCGTATGCGTCGCTCTTTTTGAGCGAAACGAATCCGTTATACGCCTTGTCGAATTCGCCGCGATGATAGTGGATGTACGACTTGTAGTACGTCGCGTGGTCGGCATACTGCCCTACCGGCGACACCTTCGAGAAGTATTCGTAAGCCTTGTCGTAATTCCCGCCGACGAACTCGGCATAACCGAGCCTTACATCGTAGCGTTCGCGGTTCTCGGCTGTCAAAGCCTTGTACGACACCTTCTCGAACTCCTCCTTCGCCTTGGCGAACTCCTCGTTCTCGCAATAATATACGCCGAGCATGAAATGCACGTCGTTCACATGCACCGATTCGGGATAAGCCGCGAGGAAAGATAGCAGCCGCTGTTCGGCGTCGGCATCTTTCAGTTCGACGGCGCACACCGCCAGTCCGAACTCGATTTGGCGAATCAGGCTCGTTTCATTGGACGAAACATCCTCTTTCAATCTTTGGAATTCATGACGGGCATCGCACCAACGGCGGTGTTCGAGCAAAGTCAAAGCCCTTTCGAGCGCGATTCGCGGCTCGGGCGGTGTCATGGCAACCGCGCCTGACAATGCGGCTGCGAGCATGATTGCCGTAAGGAATATTTTTTTAGGCATACCTGTTTCGTTTATATACTACCTTGCAAAAATACGATTTTAATTCGGAATTATCGCACGCAGACCGCTATTATTATACCCTTTTCGTCATTCCTTGCGACATTCCGCATAAAACTCCGACAACATCCGACCCGACAGTCTTTCGCATCGGACTAAAAATCGCACTGTCGCATCGCGAAAACCATCGTGCGGGAACGATTGTTGCCGTCGAAACGGTGAACAACAAATACCAAAGAATATGAAAACGACTGTTACAGTAGAGTTATTGAAAGGTTCGGACTTCAAACTGTCCGGCGACCGCAAAATCGAGAATCTCAATCCGAAAGAGTTGCTCCTCTATGCCGCCGCAACATGCGCAGGCAAAACGATTACGGGCATATTGTCGAAAATGAACATCGTGCCGCAAACGTTCGAGATTACCGTATCGGGCGAACTCAACACCGACGAAGTAGTCGCGCAGAGCGTCTACCGTTCGTTCGACATCACCTACAATGTTTATTGCGACACCATTACCGACCAGTCGAAGGTCAGCCGCGCAATAAACCTCGCCAACGAGAAGTATTGCGGACTGATACAGATGCTCCGCAAAATCGCCCCCGTCGCATACGAGATAGCCATCGTAAGTACGGAAACGACAAAGGCTTAAAAAGTAAATTAAAACGACAGGTCGGCGACCTGTCGTTTTAATTATCGTATATCGCGGCAATTGCGCTTGTCGGTTATGGTGCCGTCGGTAAGGACCACGAGTCCGAAATCCGCCCTCAACATGGTTTTCATCGTTTTGGCATCGATGTTATAGCACTTTACCGGATTGCTTCCTGCAAAAGACACACGGGTTTTCCCTTGCAGAATCTGCGGTGTAAGGCACACGACGCCCGCACCCTCCGCCTCGGCACGTTCTATCGCCGACCGCAGGCGTCGCCCGCACTTTTCGCCTACGGCATCCGCCCGCGAAACGCAAAGCATATACAACTTTCCCTTTACCGACAGCAGGCTGTCCGTTACATCGGCGCCGTTCTCGTCGCTCACAAAAAATTCGAGAATCATCGGTTCGACACGGTTATCGGAATCCTCCGACACACGGGTTTCCACCCACTCCCACCGCTTTTCGTTGTGCCACGCCTTGTCTTTCAGTGAGAACTCCTTCAACTTGCCCGTGCGCCGGTTGCGATATACCAACACCACATCCGCACTCGCCTGCTCGTTACGGGCTTTCTCCATCGCCTCGGCGATATTGACACCCACTCTGTACGGCAGGAAATCGAGCGGCGGCAGATGATAATAACTGTATATGCCGACACCCATGCTCGTCGAGCAGAACAGAATCGTCAGAGCGAGTTCGATGGTCGAAAAGGCGAATATGCGATCGGGACGATAACGCCACCAGACGCAGACCGCCATAGGCAGCAGCACCAGATTTTTAAGGAACGTTTTCCACGGCGACAACTTCACGACCTCGCCGAAGCAACCGCAGTCCTCGACGGGAATCCATGTGGCACTCAGGAAAGTAAGCGTCGTAAAGAATATCATCGACAGTACGGCGAATATCGAAATCAGCCGTACACGCACCTTGAAAAGCATCATGCAGCCCATCATCAACTCCGCGCCGCACAGCCATATCGAAAACACCATTACATACGGCTTCAAGGCTTCGAGACCGTATATGACAAGATAGTTGGTGATGTTGAGAGCCGTTCCCCACGGGTCTATCGCCTTGACGAATCCCGACGTGATGAATGTCAGCGCGAACAGAATGCGGCAGACATGTGTCAGCATCCGAAACCATCGTTTATTTCGCAGTGCGCTTCCCATACCCCTCTAACATTTGCTTATCAACGGCATCACCAACCGTTCGATTTCGGAAAATATCGCCTCTGGCGCAGCCATTCCGCCGTCGGCATCGCTGCAATCGACAACCACGAGCAACGAATCCTCATCGGCGACATCAAGATACACACGACGGACGCACTCCTGCAACGACAGCGACGATTCGTGAATGTCCGAAACTCCGTTCAGATAGTTGCGGTCGTCGCCCTCGCGCACGTTCGTAAGTTTCTTGACCGTAAACTCGAACGGCACGTCGAGGAACAGCGAAATATCGGGACGCGGAATCGCATTATAGTTGTATTCGAGGTCGAGAATCCACTCTTTCAGCCGCTTCCGGTCATCGGCATCGGTGATTTTGGCGCACTGGTATCCGATATTGGAATACACGTACCTGTCCACTATAACCACCTTGCCGGCAGACAGCCACTCCCTGATGCGTGCAGCCATATCCGCACGGTCGCCGGCATAGAGCAGTGCGACTATATAGGGATCTACCTGCTCGACTCCGCCGAGTTCGCCGCGCAGAAAGCGGGCTATGAGGTCGCCGTACACCGGAGCGTCGAACCGCGGAAAGTGAACGTATTCGCTTTCGACTCCCATACCTGCGAGCATATCGCGCAGCATCTTTATCTGGGTTGATTTGCCTGCTCCGTCAAGCCCTTCGAGAACGATGAACATATCTTTTCTTCATTTATTGTCTTAACATTCGCACCGCACGCTTCACACCCTCGGCGAGGGCATCGACTTCGGCGACGGTATTATACAGTCCGAACGACGCACGGCACATGCCGCTAACTCCGAAATGAGCCATCGCAGGCTCGGCGCAATGATGACCGGTGCGGATTGCGATACCCAATTTATCGAGTATCATGCCTATATCGTAGTGTCCCGCCCCCTCGACATCGAAACATACGATAGGAGCCTTGTCGGCGGTCGTACCGTATATCCGCAAGCCGTCGATTTCGAGCAGCCGCCGCGTCGCGTAATCGAGCAACTCCTTTTCGTGCCGTTCGACATCTTTCAAAGGCAATGATTCGAGATAGCGCACAGCCTCGCCGAGACCGACAGCACCGATGAAGTTCATCGTTCCCGCCTCGAATTTCAGCGGCGACGGTGCATAGGTGGTTTTGGCGAACGTAACCTTATCGACCATCTCGCCACCGCCCATGAAAGGCGGCATCGCATCGAGTATCTCCTGCTTGCCGTAAAGCACGCCGATTCCGGTCGGTCCGTAAAGTTTATGCCCCGAGAAAGCATAAAAATCGCAATCGAGTGCCGCGACATCCACCCCGCCGTGGACTATGCCCTGACATCCGTCCACCATCGCAACGGCTCCGACCGAGTGCGCCGCATCGATTATCGGTCGCAGGTCGGGTTTCGTTCCGAGCGTGTTGGATGCCTGCGTAACGGCTACCACACGTGTACGCCCGTCGAGAAGCGTCGGGAGAAGTTCCGTTTTCAGCCGTCCCGAATCGTCGATTGGCAGAACCCTTATCTCCGCACCCTTGCGCTCCGCAGCGAGTTGCCACGGAACTATGTTGGAGTGGTGTTCTATTTCGCTGATTACTATATTGTCGCCCTCATGCAGGAACTTTTCGCACCACGCATACGCAACGAGATTTATCGAAGCCGTAGCACCCGACGTAAATACCACCTCCTCGCGGCTGCGTGCGCCGATGAACGCACATATGCGTTCGCGGGCATCCTCGTACAGCACCGTCATGCGTTCGGACAGATGATGCACTCCGCGGTGGATATTGGCATTGATTTCGGTATGCAGACAATTCACCGTATCGATAACGCACTGCGGTTTCTGGGCAGTAGCACCGCTGTCGAGATAGACCAGCGGTTTGCCGTATACCCTGCTCACAAGTATCGGGAAATCTTTCCTTATTTCATCTACATCGAATCCCATAGCCTTTATAATTTTTCGAGTTTGGCGGCAATCTCCTCAGCCAACATTTCGGCAACCTCCTCGACATCGCACCGACTCGCCACATCGTTCACGAAGCCCTCCGTCTGCAAACGCCGGGCATCCTTTTCGCTCAATCCGCGCTGACGCATGTACAATACCGCGTCAGCGTTCAGTTGCCCTACCGTCGCACCGTGCGAACATCGCACGTCGTCGGCGTATATTTCGAGTTGCGGCATCGTAACGATATGCGCATCGCCCATCTCTATGTTGCGGCTCTGCTGCTGCGCATCGGTACGCTGTGCATCCGGCGCGACATAGACCAGTCCGCGGAATTCGCCCGTCGAACGCCCCGAAGCGACGCCCTTTACCAGCGAATCGCTCTTGCAGTCAGAAACGAGATGATTGGCAGTCAGGTCTATCGTGCAATGCTCCGAATCCGACGCCACGAATACGGCGGACAATTCGTTTTCCGCATCGCGACCTTCGAGATTTATGCGGTATGCGACATTCGCGCTGCGCAATTCGGCGGTAACGATACGGCAACGGCTGCCCGACGCCTGCGAAATACGCACTTCGGCGAAAGCCTCGGCGAGATACACCTCGGTAAGCGACAGTTGCGCATTTTCGCACAACCGCAGTTCTACGGACGCTTCGTTGGTCTGCGTGTGAACTATGACGAGTTTTACCGGAGCAGTCGTATCCGCCTCGACGACCATATTGCGCGGGTTAAGGGCGAGCAGCGGACGCGAAGCATCGATGCCGGAGATTTTTCCGCCGTCGAACGCGGTCAGCGCGCCGCTCTTTATCAAATCTTCGATACCCATATCGCCGTCTACTCCTTATAATCGTTGATAAGCCAGTCGTAACCCTCCTTTTCGAGTTTGAGAGCAAGGCTCTTGTCGCCCGAATGGATAATCCGTCCGTGATAGAGGACATGGACGTAATCCGGCACGATGTAGTCCAACAGACGCTGATAGTGAGTGATGACGACCGTAGCGTTATTCTCGTTGTGCAGTTTCGTAACGCCGGTAGCGACGATGCGCAGCGCGTCGATGTCCAAGCCCGAATCGGTTTCGTCGAGAATGGCAAGCGTCGGGTCGAGCATCGCCATCTGGAAAATCTCGTTCTTCTTCTTCTCGCCGCCCGAGAACCCTTCGTTCACCGAACGCGACGTGAGTTTAGGGTCGAGTTCCACAATCGCGCTCTTTTCGCGCATCATGTGCAAAAATTCCGAAGCCGACAACGGCTCCTGTCCAAGATACTTGCGCTTCTCGTTCACGGCGAGTTTCATGAAATTCGCCATCGAAACGCCCGGAATCTCCACCGGATACTGGAAACCGAGAAACAGCCCGCGGCGCGCGCGCTCCTCGATAGGCATTCCGAGCAGGCTCTCGCCGTTGAAAGTCGCTTCGCCCTCGGTAACCGTAAACTTCTCGCTGCCCGCCAGCACGGAGGCGAGAGTACTCTTGCCCGAGCCGTTGGGACCCATTATTGCGTGTACCTCACCGGCTTTCACTTCGAGGTCGATGCCGCGAAGAATCTCCTTGTCGCCGACGGAGGCATGCAGATTTTTTACACTTAACATATATCGTTTCTACTTTTTGTCATTTTACTATCCCACGCTGCCTTCGAGACTTATGGAAAGCAGTTTCTGGGCCTCTATCGCAAACTCCATAGGCAGTTTCGCCAGCACCTCCTTGGCATAGCCGTTCACTATCAGTCCGACAGCCTCTTCGGTCGCCAGTCCGCGCTGGTTGCAGTAGAACAACTGCTCCTCCGAAATCTTCGAGGTCGTCGCCTCGTGTTCGAGAACCGCCGTCGAGTTGCGGCAGTCGATGCGCGGGAACGTATGCGCCCCGCATTTGTCGCCGATAAGCAGCGAATCGCACTGCGAATAATTGCGGGCGTTGTCGGCTTTCGCACCGACCTTGACGAGTCCGCGGTACGAATTCTGGCTGCGACCTGCCGATATGCCCTTCGACACTATGCGGCTGCGGGTATTGCGACCGATATGTATCATCTTCGTACCCGTATCCGCCTGCTGGAAATGGTTGGTCATCGCCACCGAATAGAACTCGCCGACCGAATTGTCGCCGGCAAGCACGCAACTCGGATATTTCCACGTGATAGCCGAACCGGTCTCGACCTGCGTCCACGACAGGCGGGCGTTTTCGCGGCACAATCCGCGTTTGGTAACGAAATTATAGATTCCGCCATTGCCGTCCTTGTCGCCCGGATACCAGTTCTGCACCGTCGAATATTTCACCTCCGCATCGCGTTCGACGACGATTTCGACGACCGCTGCATGCAACTGGTTCTCATCGCGACGCGGAGCGGTACACCCTTCGAGATAACTTACATACGAACCCTCGTCGGCGACAATCAATGTGCGTTCGAACTGCCCCGTACCCTCCGCATTGATGCGGAAATAGGTTGAAAGTTCCATCGGGCATCGCACGCCCTTCGGAATGTAGCAGAACGACCCGTCGGAGAAGACGGCGGCATTCAGTGCCGCATAGTAGTTATCGGCATACGAAACGACCGAACCGAGGTAGCGGCGCACCAAATCGGGGTAATCGCGGATAGCCTCCGAAATCGGGCAGAAGATTATGCCCTTTTCAGCCAATGTCTCGCGGAAAGTGGTCTTCACCGACACCGAATCGAGAACGGCATCCACCGCGACGCCCGACAACGCCATCTGCTCTTCGAGCGGAATGCCGAGTTTGTCGAATGTGCGTTTGAGTTCCGGGTCGATTTCGTCTATCGAATCGAGTTTCCTGCGCTTTTTCGGCGAGGCGAAATAGATGATGTCCTGAAAATCGATGGGCGGAATATCCAAATGCGCCCATGTCGGCAAGTCCATGGTAAGCCAGTGGCGATAGGCTTTCAAGCGCGATTCGAGCATCCATTCGGGTTCCTCCTTCTTGCGCGAGATAAGCCGTATGACCTCCTCGTTGAGACCTTTCGGAATCGTTTCGGTTTCGATATCGGACGTAAAACCGTATTTGTAATCGCTGCGTTCGAGCGAATCTATTATGTCTTTACTCTCTTCTTTCATAAGACCGTACGCGCACACGCGCGAAATCCGTCGCAAAAATACTAAAAAATTTGCAAATAGCGATTATCCTCAATGCAAATATCGGGCAGAGAAACATCGGAGCGGATTAAGGTCTTTAAGGACATTAACGACCTTAAAGACACTCCGCACAATTATCCACTCCACGGACAGCGGAGAATTTATTGTGCGAATTTTACCGATTTTTTTTGCAGTTATCCGAAATTATAGTACTTTTGTACGCTCCTTTCGAGAAAGTAAGGATGCACGGAGGGTTGGGTGAGTGGCTTAAACCAGCAGTTTGCTAAACTGCCGATATCGTAAGGTATCCGCTGGTTCGAATCCAGTGCCCTCCGCAACGAAAAAAGAGGTCGAGTGACCTCTTTTCTATTTTAACTTAAAGACCTTAATGACTTTAACGACATTAAGGTCTTTAATATTTAGATTTCGTCCGGCATCGGTACGCTCTTGCCCGAATTGAGATATTTGGGCATAGGAGCGTTCCAGCCGCGCAGTTTTCCGCCCAATTCGGCTGCCAACTCCTTGACTATCTCCGGATGCTCGGCAGCGACATTGTTCTGCTCGCCGATATCGGCAGTCATATCGTACAATTCGAGTTCTTTCGTTTGCATACGATACACCAGTTTCCATTTGCCCTTTCGAACGGCACTCAGGAAATCGACATCCGCAAAATCGTAAGGCTTCCACTGATGCGGGTAGTGGAACACGAGCGCACGTTCGGGGTCGATGCCCGAAACGCTTTCGTCGATAATCAGCGAATTGGCATCTTTCTGCGAAACGATTTTGCCGTCAGCCTTGGCTTTCGCGGCGAACTTCGAACCGTCGGTAATCAGGCGCACGAGGCTCCGACCGTCGATTGTCTGTACCGTCTTCGGGCTGTTCACTCCCGCCATTTCGAGAATCGTCGGGAACAAATCCTCTGCGATAACCGGAGTATTGACTCTCGTACCGGCAGCGATTCTGCCCTCCCAGCGAAATGCGAGCGGAACACGTATACCGCCCTCGTAGCAGGAGCCTTTGCCCTCGCGCAACGGTTTGTTCTGGGTATGGAGAATACCGCCCAACTGCTTGTTGTCGCTGCTGCCGCCGTTATCGGTCATAAATATGATAATCGTATTCTTATCGACACCCTTCTCTTTGAGATATGCCATCAAATCGCCGAGGCTCTTGTCCACGCCTTCGACCATCGAAGCATAGCGCGCCTGCGACTCGTCCATATCGCCTCTGTCGCGATATTTCTGCACGAAACGGTCGTCCGGCTGAATCGGGACATGGGTCGCATAGTGCGACATATAGAGATAGAACGGTTCGCCGTGCGAAATCGGATAGTCGAGTGCCTTCAATGCTTCGCGCGTAAGCGCTTCCGTCAAATGCGTACCCGTATCGTAGTACTCCGTCATGTTCTGAACGGCAAGGTCGTTCCACAATTCAGGCGTATTGCCATAGTGTTCCTCGCTAAGATACGAACGGGGCATACCCGCGACGGTTCCGGCGACATTGACGACGAATCCCATATTGTATGGGCTTGCGCCAGGTGTTCCCGGTGTAGCCCAATGCGCCTTGCCGACATGAATCGTAAAGTAGCCGGCATCGCGAAGCAGTTTCGGCAGTGGAGTGGCATACAGCGCATGTTCCACGCCTTCGACCGGTGTTACGCCGTTGTGATTCCAATCCGGACGTGTAAGTTCGGAATCGTCGGTCGAACCCGACTTCGCCGTATCTGATACCGCGACCTTGCCTGCTCCGTACTGTGTCGAACGAATCGCATCGCCGGGAGTATCGCGCATGGTGGTAGTCCAGTTGGTAATGCCCGTATGGGCTGCATTCATGCCCGTGAGCAGGCTCGTCCGAGTAGGCGTAGACAAAGGGCATGCGTAGGCATTTGTCATTATCACACCCTCATCGGCAAGACGAGCCATATTGGGCGTGTCATGACGCAGATTGTACGGATAGACCTCCTCGCCGTAAGCAACCGAAGAATCGACCCAGCCCATATCATCTACAAGGAAGAAGACGATATTGGGGCGAGACTGTTCGGTTGTGCTGCACGCAACAAGCGGCAGCGCGAACGACAGTCCGACGAACGATTTTTGTTGAATCTTCATATATCTACCTACTAAATTTCGTCCGGCATCGGTACGCACTTGCCCGAATTGAGGTATTTGGGCATCGGAGCGTTCCAGCCGCGCAGTTTCCCGCCCAACTCGGCAGCCAACTCCTTGACTATCTCCGGATGCTCGGAGGCGACATCGTTCTGCTCGCCGATGTCGGTACGCATGTTATACAGTTCGAGAGCCTTGGTGCGCATGCGGTACACCATTTTCCAGTCGCCCTTGCGGACTGCGCTCAAATAGTCGATATCCGTCAAATCGTAAGGCTTCCATTTATGCGGATAATGGAACACGAGTGCGCGCTCCGGGTCGATACCCGAAACGCTCTTGTCGATAACCAGCGCGTTAGCCTCTTTCTGCGAAGCAATCTTTCCGTCAGCCTCGGCTTTCGCGGCGAATTTCGAACCGTCGGTAAGCAAAGAAACGAGGCTCTCGCCATCGACATCCTGCACATACTCGGCATTGCTGACGCCAGCCATTTCGAGAATCGTCGGAAACAGGTCTTCGGCGATAACCGGAGTATTGATTCTCGTCCCTGCGGCGATTTTGCCCTCCCAGCGGAACGCGAGCGGAACACGCACGCCGCCTTCGTAGCAGGAACCCTTGCCCTCGCGCAACGGCTTGTTCTGGGTATGCAGGATACCGCCTTTCTGCTTGTTTTCGCTGTTGCCGCCGTTATCGGTCATAAAGATTATAATCGTATTCTTATCGACGCCCTTCTCTTTCAGATATGCCATCAGGTCGCCGAGGCTCTTGTCCACGCCCTCGACCATCGAAGCGTAGCGAGCCTGTCCCTCGTCGAGTCCGGCATCGAGATATTTCTGGATAAAACGTTTATCCGGCTGAATCGGAGTATGTGTCGCATAGTGAGCCATATAGAGGAAGAACGGCTCGCCGTGTGAAATCGGATATTCGAGCGTCTTCTTCGCTTCAAGCGTCAGTGCCTCGGTAAGGTGGGTGTCGGTATCGTAGTACTCGGTCATGTTCTGCACTGCGAGATAGTTCCACAGTTCAGGAGTATTGCCGTAGTGGTCTTCGCTCTGGTACGAACGCGGCATACCCGCCACATTGCCCGATACATTGACGACGAATCCCATGTTGTAAGGACTTGCACCCGGAGTTCCCGCAGCAGCCCAGTGAGCCTTGCCGACATGAATGGTAAAGTAGCCCGCATCGCGAAGCAACTGCGGCAACGGCGTAGCGTATTGCGTATGGGCGATTCCGTCGACCGGACTTACACCGTTGATAGTCCAGTCCGGACGGCACAACTCGCCGTCATTGTCCTTGCCCGTTCCTGCCATCATCGCAATGGCACCGCCGGTAGCGTCGCTCGGCATGTCGCGCATAGTCGAAGTCCAGTTGGTGATACCCGTATGGGCGGCATTCATACCGGTAAGCAGGCTCGTTCGCGTCGGAGTGGATACCGGACAGGCGTAGGCGTTTGTCATTATTACACCCTCTTCGGCGAGACGAGCCATGTTCGGAGTATTGTGGCGCAGGTTTATCGGGTACGCCTCCTCGCCGTAAGCGACCGAAGAATCGACCCAGCCCATATCATCTACAAGGAAGAAGACGATATTGGGGCGAGGCTGTTCGGATGTACTGCATGCGGCAAGCGGCAGCGCGAGCGACAATCCGACGAACGGTTTGGTTTTCATTTTCATAAACAGATTTTAGGTATGGTTAATAAATAATAACGCCGAAAAGATTGCCCGGCAATCGGACAATCTACGACAAAAAAGCACGTAAGGCGACTGTCGAATCGCCTTACGTAAAACCGATGCCGGTCTATTTGAAATAACGCTTGTAAAGACCCTGGAAGCCCGCACCGTGACGAGCCTCGTCCTTCGCCATTTCGTGAACCGTATCGTGAACCGCATCGAGGTTCTGTTCCTTAGCCAGACGGGCAAGACGCATCTTGTCCTCACAAGCACCGCACTCGGCATTCATACGCTTGAATACGTTGGTCTTGGTATCCCAAACCACGTCGCCGAGCAGTTCGGCGAATTTAGCGGCATGTTCAGCCTCCTCGAATGCATAACGCTTGAAAGCCTCTGCGATTTCAGGATAGCCCTCGCGGTCTGCCTGACGGCTCATTGCCAGATACATGCCCACCTCGGTGCATTCGCCCATAAAGTGATTGTTCAGACCTTCGAGGAGTTCAGGGCTCGAACCCTTGCCGTCGCCGAGTTTGTGAACCGTAACGAAATCGAGGTCGCCATCCTGTTCGACCACCTCTACGAATTTCTCTTTCGGAACCTTGCACATAGGACATCTTTCTGGAGCCTCGTCGCCTTCATGAATGTAACCGCATACGGTACAACGCCATTTCTTTGCCATAATCTTTAAAGTTTTAATCGTTTAACTTTCCGTTTTCTTGTTTTTCCTTTTGCAAAGATACGAAATCATTTCAAAGATAAAAATAATATATTTTTATCCGCATATAAGTATTATTTATAACTATCGGCGGTCTATAACGAATTCTATCTCCTCGACAGACGTGGAATCCTTGACGAGAACCTGTTTCCGCGCATCGAGCAGATACATGGCGGGAATAGCGCGCAGGTCGTAAAGATTCTTTTCGCGGATAATGCACCCCTTGTCATACGAATTTATCCATTTCGCCGGTATCGAAGACGCGTAAGCCCTCCACGCATTGATGTCCTCGTCGGGATACAGAGCCAGAACGACCAGTGAGCCGCGCTCCTGCAACTCGTTCAGCATAGGAGATTCGGTTATCGCCGACTGAATGCTCTTGCACATCGGGCAACCGGGGTTGTTGATAAATATCAGCACATATTCGGCATCTATCGAATAGAGGTTCGACGACCGACCCGACGCGAGCGTATATCTGAAATCGTTGGCTTTTCGCCCTATGCGGTTCTGATTCGCGATTTCGAGGTCGTAAGCGGGAGCGAGCCGCTCGTATTCGTCGTAGAACGGTGTCGCCAACTGCGCTTCGAGTACCGGAATATAGAGTTCCTCGCTGCGCACCGGCGAATTGGGGTCGTGGAGAATCTTCTCGGCGAGCATGACGAAATATTCGAACATCGGTTTCGACGCGGAAGCGCGCTTCATCAACTCGCGTATCGGTTCCTGATTTGTCGGACCGACGAAATTGGCGACATACGCCGCATAAGCCCCCAGCATCTCGACGGTATCGACCTTCGCGATGAATACGGTATCGGCGAAATCGAACTTGTCCCAATAATGTTCAGCCATAAAGGCGAACTTGTCCTCGTCCGTCGCCTGCATTGGAGGCTGAACCATACGGAAATGGTACGACGGAGCGGGTTTGGTTTCCGGCTTCGTCTTTTTCGACGGCGAACCGCATCCGGCGAGCAATGCCGAAAGCAGCGACATATACAATAGGTAACGTTTCATGAAACAAAGATAATCAAAAGCCCGAAAAAAGAAAAGCCATCAAAAGACTTTAAGGTCCTTAAAGTCCCTAATAAAAGGTTCTACTCAACCGACTCCCGCTCGGCAATACCTAAGTCCCCCGCACAGGCGGGGGATTTAGGGGGTGGGTAACACGAAGAAAAGAACTAACCGGCGGTCGGTTTCTTGAAAGCCAAGATTGACGGCATCCGGATAATCAGCGTCATAAAACGACAATCCCCCGCACAGGCGGGGGATTTAGGGGGTGGGTAACAAGAAGAAAATGCAAAATCAAACTTTTGATTTTGCGCTCGGCTTATTCGTATCTTTGGCTTCGCCTTAGATACTCCCGCTCGGCAATGCCAAATTATATTTGGCATTGCCCTTGCTTATTCGTATCTTTGCCCGAATTATGGAAGACCGCATAAAAATATCGGGAGCGAGGGTTCACAACCTCAAAAACATCGACCTCGAAATTCCGCGCAACAGCCTTGTCGTAATCACGGGATTGTCGGGTTCGGGCAAATCGTCGCTCGCATTCGACACCATATACGCCGAAGGGCAGCGGCGTTACATGGAGACGCTTTCCACATACGCCCGCCAGTTCATCGGCTCGATGGAACGTCCCGACGTAGACAAGATTACGGGATTAAGCCCCGTTGTCGCCATCGAACAGAAGACGACCAACAAGAATCCGCGTTCGACCGTCGGCACGGTAACCGAAATCAACGACTTTCTGCGACTGCTTTTCGCCCGCGCATCGAGAGCCTATTCGCCCGTAACAGGCGAATTGATGACGCACTATACTGACGAGCAGATTTGCGACCTGATCCTGAAAGACTATTCCGACCGCAAGATAGCACTGCTGGCTCCGATAGTCAAGGGGCGCAAGGGACATTACCGCGACCTGTTCGAGTCGCTGGCGAAGCGCGGCTACATTTACGCCCGCATCGACGGAGAAATCCGCGAATTCGGAGCAGGCGAACGGCTCGACCGATACAAGGTACACTCCATAGAACTCGTGATCGACCGTCTGACTGCATCGGAGCAGGCGCGCGAACGCATCATGACCTCGCTCAAAGAGGCTATGCGGCAGGGCAAGGGAACGATGGCTCTGCACGACTACGAATCGGGTGCACTGCGCTACTATTCGCGCCACCTGATGTGTCCGACGACGGGTATGGCGTTCGAGGAGCCTGCGCCGCACACATTCTCGTTCAACTCGCCGAAAGGCGCGTGTCCGCGATGCAACGGATTGGGCGAGGAGGCGATCTTCGACACCGAAAAAATAATTCCCGACGACAGACTGTCGATTCGCGAGGGCGGCATCGCTCCGCTCGGCAAGGGACGCACCAATCTGCTTTTCACAATACTCGAAGCCCTCGGCAAACGCTACAAATTCTCGCTCGACGACCCTGTCGGCACTATCTCGCAGGAGGGTCTGAATGCGGTTCTGTACGGCGACCCCGAACCCGTTACGATAAATCTCGCCGACTTCACCTATCAGCGCGGAATGCAGATGCGCCAATGGGAGGGCGTGGCGGAATACATCAACGAAACCCTGTGCGACGACGATGATGCGCGGCGCGGCGAAAAGTGGCGCAGCCAGTTCGTCGCTTACCGCAAATGTTCGTTATGCGGCGGCACACGGTTGAAAGAGGAGGCTTTGCAGTTCAAAATCGGCGACAAGAACATTGCCGACCTGTCGGCGATGTCGATTTCGGCTCTGTCGGAATGGATGTCGGACATCGACGGGTACATGAACGCCCGCGAACGTGCAATTGCGCAGGAGATAGTCAAGGAGATTCGCGAGCGCCTGAAATTCCTTATGGATGTCGGGTTGGGCTATCTCTCGCTCGGACGTGCGGCGCGGTCGCTGTCGGGCGGCGAAAGCCAGCGCATAAGGCTCGCCACCCAAATCGGCTCGAAACTCGTGAACGTACTCTATATACTCGACGAGCCGAGCATCGGACTGCACCAGCGCGACAACCGCAAACTTATCAATACGCTGAAAGAGTTGCGCGACGCCGGCAACTCGATAATCGTCGTCGAACACGACGAGGAGATGATGAGGGTTGCCGATTTCATCGTCGATGTCGGTCCGAAAGCGGGACGCCGCGGAGGGCATATCGTCGCGAGCGGAACTTTCGACGACATAATCGCGTCGGACAGCATCACTGCCGACTATCTCAGCGGACGCAGGCGGATAGAGATTCCGCAAACACTGCGCGAGGGCAGCGGCAAAAGCATCGTGATAAGAGGCGCGCGCGGCAACAATCTGAAAGGCATCGACGCCGTATTTCCATTAGGCAAATTCATCTGCGTAACGGGAGTGAGCGGTTCAGGCAAATCGTCGCTCGTGAACAATACGCTCGTACCGATACTTTCTCGGGCGTTGTATCGCTCGTACAGCAGGGCATTGCCTTACGACTCGGTCGAAGGTATCGAGAATATCGACAAACTCGTAGTCGTAGACCAGTCGCCAATCGGACGTTCGCCGCGAAGCAATCCGGCGACGTACTCCAACGTTTTCGGCGACATCCGCAAACTGTTCGAGCAGACGCCAGATGCGCAGATTCGCGGATTCAAGGCGGGACGCTTCTCGTTCAACGTCAAGGGCGGTCGCTGCGAAGAGTGCAAAGGCGCGGGCGTGCAGACGATAGAGATGAATTTCCTGCCCGACGTCTACGTAAAGTGCAAGGCTTGCGGCGGCAACCGCTACAACCGCGAAACGCTCGAAGTGAAATACAAGGGCAAGAACATAAACGACGTCCTGAACATGACGGTGAACATGGCTGTCGAGTTTTTCGAGCCGATACCGTCGATATACGCCAAACTCAAAGCGATTCAGGATGTCGGGCTAGGCTATCTGACGCTCGGACAGCCTTGCACCACCCTTTCGGGCGGCGAAAGCCAGCGCATAAAACTGTCATCGGAACTCTCGAAACGCGACACGGGGCGGACGCTGTACATTCTGGACGAGCCGACCACCGGACTGCATTTCGAGGATATAAATCTGCTTTTAGGAGTGCTTAACAAACTCGTAGACCGCGGCAACACGGTAATTGTCATCGAGCATAACCTCGACGTGATAAAGGTCGCCGACCACATCATAGACATCGGTCCCGAGGGCGGCGATGAAGGCGGGCGCATAATCGCCGAAGGCACGCCGACGGAGATAGCACGCTGCAAGAAAAGTTACACCGGAGAATTCCTCAAACAAATCATATCTAATGGGAAATAGGCATGTTTTTCAAACCTGCACACAAAGGCAAAACGCCAATCCGAGATGTCGGAAAGGCGTTTAATTAACTTTATTCATTAACCAAAATTCATTCAAGATGAAGAAACAAACTACCGTAAAGCCGATTGCGTGCTTCAAGCGTTGGACTCGCACGAACTATGCAGTGTTCGCAAGCCTCCACCGCCAGTGTACAATCGGAGTGCTTGCGGTCGGAATGTCCATCATCTTGCTGACTGCGGAAGAGGCTGCGGCACAGACCGACACGGTCTTCGTATTCGGAAACTCCCGAATCGAGGACGTGGAAATCGTGGGGACCAAACAGAGTCCCTCGCGCAGCATTCTTCCTCAAACCCGCGTATTCAACCGCGCTGCCGATGCCGCCGCGCCGCTTCCTACTCTGGAAGAGGCTCTGCGCATCAACCCGTCGGTCGATATAAGGGAGCGCAGCGGCAAGGGGGCGCAAGCCGACATTTCGATTCGCGGAGGGTCTTTCGACCAGACAATGCTGATGCTCAACGGCATCAATTTCACGGACGCCCGCACGGGGCATCAAACCCACTCTCTGCCGATAGATATGGACTGCATATCCGGCATCGAACTCATCAACGGCGTTTCCGGAGTCGGGGCATACGCCGGAGCGGTAAACATCCGCACCCAACCGCTCTACCCCACCTATTTGCGGTTGAGTCTCGAAAGCGGACAGCACGGCTACTTCTACTCCAATCTCTCCGGAGCAATCACACGCAACAAACTGACGGTATTCGCCGCAGGGTCGTTCCGACGGAGCGACGGCTACATCTACAATACCGATTTCCGCAATGCCAACGGCTATCTGCGGATGACCTACGACTCCGACAAGGCTGGATTCTTCGACTTCCAGGCGGGAGTTCAGGGACGCAGATTCGGTTCCAACGGATTCTACGGAGCATACAACCGCGACCAGTTCGAGCAGACATCAACCGCGCTCGGTTCGCTACGGTGGGTAAAGGATTTCGGACGGTTCAGAATTTCGGCGGATGCAAGTTACCGCAAGAATTTCGACCGCTATGAGTGGACACGCGGAACACCGATGAATTATCACAACACCGACAATGCAGGTGCCGAATTATGGGGCGACTTGCGCTGGAAAGGCGGCATAACCTCGCTCGGCGGCGACTACATATACAACCACATTTACAGCAGCAATCTCGGAGAACAGATGTCCGCCCCGCGGGGACACTACAAATACTCGCAATCGCGCAATGTCGGCAACGTATGGTTGCGGCACGTGAAGCGTTGGAAACTGTTCGACGTCGCAGGTTCGGCAGGAGTATGCTTCACGCCCTACGGCACGTCGGCTTCGTGGGCGGTAACAGGAGGCTATCACGACGACAAGGGTTGGAGAGCGGAAATCGGAGCGGAACAGTCGATGCGGCTGCCGACGTTCACCGACCTTTACTACAAATCCGCCGCACAACTCAACAATCTCGACCTCGTACCCGAGCAGGCCATCACGTATCATGTCTGCGCAGGCTACACCCGCAACGTATGGCATGCATCGGCACAATTGTTCTATCGCGACGGACGCAACGTGATAGACTGGGTATGGCGCGACGAGATAGAGGTAAACGGCGAAACATATTATAACAAGTGGCACTCCGAGCAGGAGTCGCGTCTCGGGACGTTCGGTGCCGAGGTATCGGGAGGCTACATGTCCGGCAAAGGCATTCTGCGCAGGGCGACGCTCGCCTACGGCTATCTCACGACATCGCAACTGAAAGACATCACCACGTCGAGCGTATTCGACTACATGCGTCATAAGTTGTCGGCATCGATAGAGATTCGCCCGATAGACGACCTTTCGATAGCGTTCACCGGAACGCTCTACGACAGATACGGTTCGTACCTCGACTACCTACGCGACGAAAACGGCGATTTGCTCTACGACGAAGATGGTCGAATGCAGACCGCACAGCGAGACTTCAAGCCGTATTTCCTGCTCGATGCACGCATACGATACGAAATAGGGGTTGTGGCTATACACATCGACATGTCGAACATGACGGACACACGCTACTGCGACTTCGGAGGATTGCGCCGCCCGGGCTTCTGGCTTACCGGCGGAGTAACATTCACCATCCGGCAAAAGAGACAATCCACTAACGACCTTAAAGTCCTTAAATAGCAAAAAAATACGGCTGCCGAATATCTCGGCAGCCGTATTTTTTGAATAGTCGATTTATTCCTGTGCAGGAGTTTCGGCAACGGAAGCCTCCGGCTCGGCGGCAGCAGGAATCTCTGCCTGCGGCATTACCGGCTCATTGACCGTCATCTTCTCGATAAGTGCGCCAGCATCCTTGGCAGCGGACGAGTTGCTCTCGGAAACGAGGTGGCTGTCCATAGCCAAAGTAGCCACAAGGCTCAATACGAGAATGACGACAGCCATTCCCCAAGTGAACTTTTCGAGGAAATCGGCGGTCTGACGCACGCCCATAACCTGGTTGGACGCACCGAAATTGGCAGCCATACCGCTTTTAGGGCTTTGTACAAGAACTGCGAGAACGATAAGTACGCTCGCAATCAGAATCAATACAATACAAAGTGTGTATAACATAATATCTGTTTTTAATTATTTTTCGACAGTTTTTCGATTTTCTCGGCAAAGTAAACACTTTTTTCCGTATTTAGCAAACTTAATTTACGATATATTGCAATCGCATCCTCTTTCATTCCCTGTGCGGCATACACTTCGGCGAGTTCCTCCGACACGATGTCGTCCTCGTCGTCAAGTTCGGCTTCGGTGCGGACGACATCCGAATCGGCAGTCTCGTCAGCCACGATACGGTAATCGCCGAGCCGCAGGAACTTGTCTATTATCTCGCCCTCGGTAACAGCCGCAAGACGTTCCGTATCTATCGGTTTGAGCGACAGCGACGACAGCGCGCGATTCGTTTTCAGGACATTCAGCAACGGGTCGCAGCATCCCCCGGCATTCGCCCTTACGACACGCGCCGCAGTGAACCACGGAAACTCCGCGACAAGCGAATCGACCGTCGCGGACTCCGGTGTGGGCGATTGTCCGCCGGTGCGGACATATTCCTTGAAACATTCCATAAATCATTACCAGTTGGAAGCCGCAGCCTGGAAAATATCGGTTACGAGTTGGTTTACAATCTCGGTTATCAACTCGTCCTGAACCTCGGTAAGCAGGCGGGTGGAGTCGTAGTCGGCATAGGCGGAGAAGGTCTTGTTGAACGACATCTTATCGTCGATGACATTCGTGAACTTCACCTTCACCGTAATCGTAAGACGGTTCTGCAAGGCGTAGTCGCCGCTCGACACCGAAGATGTCGTGGATGTATAACCCACAATCTCGCCCTCGAACGCGAAGTCGCCGCCCTCTTGGACCTGCGACAGGCGGGTGGACGAAGCGAATTTCTGCGTCAGTTCATCGGTGATAGTCGCACTCAACGTCGGAGCGACCATAGGTGCGTTATTCGGGAAATAAGCGACGCTGAACGTCTTTGCATCGGGCGGAATTGATGCGCCCGAAAGCGAATATTTCACGGTGCATCCCGCCAAAAGCATCGCCGAAGCGACCAATACTGTATAAATCGTTTTTTTCATAAAGTCTAATCGGTAATTCCCAACTCCTTGATTTTGCGGTAGAGCGTCCGCTCCGACATGAACAGTTCCGCCGCCGCAGCCCGACGGCTTCCGCCGTGACGTCGCAACGCCCGCACTATCTTGTCGCGCTGCATGTCAGCCTTGCTCATCTCGCGCGGCGTCTCCTCGACAATCTCGCTCTCGGCGCAAACCTCGCCGCCATGCGTCTGCGACGGCAGCAGACCGACTATGTCGTTATGCTCAACGCCCGACGTCCGCATAGGTGTTGCATAGCCGCCGTGCATCTCCATAACCATACGTTTCAGTTCGTTTATGTCGTTGCGCATGTCGAACAACACCTTATAGAGCAGTTCGCGTTCTGAATTCATCTCGTCCATACGCGCCGAACCCGTAACGCTCGGCGACGCCCCACGGTTCTCGACCAGATATTTAGACAATATTTCGGGAGTAATCGTGCGCGACTCCTCGACAGCCGAAATCTGCTCCGCCACATTTTTCAGTTGGCGGATATTCCCGCGCCAGTAGTACGATTCGAGCATCCGCCGAGCATCGGCATCGAGCGAAACGGCAGGCATGCGGTACTGAACCGCGACATCGCTCGCGAACTTGCGGAAGAGCAGATAAATGTCCTCCGGACGTTCGCGCAATGCGGGAACGGAAATCGGAACGGTATTCAAGCGATAGTACAAATCCTCTCGGAAACGACCGTCGGTGATAGCCTTCATCAAATCGCTGTTGGTCGCCGCGACCACACGGACATTGGTCTTCTGAACCTTCGCCGAACCGACGCGCATGAATTCACCCGTCTGCAAGACGCGCAACAGACGCACCTGCGTCGAAAGCGGCAGTTCGCCGACCTCGTCAAGGAATATGGTTCCGCCGTCCGCCTCCTCGAAATATCCCTTGCGGGAGTCGATAGCACCGGTGAACGCACCTTTCTCGTGTCCGAACAGTTCGGAATCGATTGTTCCGTCGGGAATCGCGCCGCAATTCACGGCGACGTACTTATTGTGTTTGCGGGAGGAGAAAGCGTGTATGACCTGCGGAAAAAACTCCTTGCCCACACCGCTCTCGCCCGTAACGAGAACCGACAAATCGGTCGGAGCGACACGCACGGCGACTTCCAGAGCCCGATTGAGGAGTTCCGAGTTGCCGATAATGCCGAACCGCTGTTTTACGGAGATTATATCCATACGTTCAATCCTTTACTTGTTGTTATCAGATGCGGGCTGTTCGATTTGCCACCTCAACGAATCCATCATCGCTTCGTCGTCCTGCTCCGCCGAACAGAAATAGCCGTAAACGATTACGGCGACCGCCGCAAGCAATACGACGACTGCCGCGACCACGAACCAGTCCACTCCCCGTTTTCGGGATTCGCGGCGGCGCGGTGCGGCGACTTTCGGTCGTTCGCGCCCAGGCTGCGTTTCCGCGCGGAAAGTGTCAGGTTTTGACACAACGGTTTCAGCAGGTTGCGCGGCTTTCGGAACGGCAGGTTTTTCAACGACCTTTTCGGTCGGTACGGCAGCCGGCGAAACGAATCTTATCTCGCCATCGGCACCAATCGTCAGTCCGCCGAAACCGTCCATGTCGAAACGACCTTTCTCCGAAAGAGCGTTACGGACATCGAAAATGAATCTGTCGATAAGTCCCGCGCATTCCAGTTCGGACAATCCGCCGGCAGCCAGCAGACCTCGCAACACTCCGTCGTCGGTTTTGAGCAACTCGGAGAACAGCACCTCGCCCGACTCCTTGACAACGAATGCGCCGAAAGCGGGAACGACAAGGCGGCGATGGTTGTCGCGCAGGTAATTCGCTATGACATCGGTTACATCCATAACAATTTCGATAACTATAACTATTACGCAAAAATAGTCATTTTAGTACAAACCGCCATTGCAATTCGCAACATTTTTCGTCTTACGGCTAATCGACAAGCAGAAAAGCGGCATAGCATGCCACGACGGCAGCGAGGCAGACGACCTTTACCGCACAGTTCTTCGAGCGCAGGGCGGGCAGCATAGCCAACGTCGCGACGCAGCCGAATACGAGCAGATTCTCCACTTTCGGGTCGGAGTAGTCGTAAACATTGCCCCTGAAACAGAGCAGGTCGGCGATGCACAGCACCACGAAATTGAAAAGGTTGCTGCCGATGATGTTGCCCACAGCCACATTGTAGTTTTTCATCCTGAACAGAGCGATTGTGGACGAAACCTCGGGAAGCGACGTGGCGACGCCGAGGAATATCGCGCCGGCAAGTCCCATTCCGATATTGTATTCGACCGCTATGTCGTCGGTGATATATGTCATCAGAATGCTGAGCGATATTATGCCGACGCTCACCGCCGCGAAACGGACGGCAATCTGTTTGGCCGTGAGGTCGATGGTCTTATCATAGCAATCGCACTTCTCTCCGTTGTCGCCCGCAAGGTATCGGACACCGAACAGATACAGAATGACAATAACGAACGTTACAACATTCAGCGTCGCAATCTCGAAATCGAGGATATTGAACCAGTTGAGTACCAGCGTTCCGTATATCAGCAGCACGAAACACGTAACGGCTATGTTGCCTTTCGCAACGGTTGCTCGGCGGAAACCGCGAATCGCCACGATGCCGAGCAAGGCCAGAATAGCGGCATTGAAGAGGTTGCTGCCGAGAATATTGCCTATGCAGAGGCTCGGCTTGTTCAGCAGCACCGTCGCCGATATGCTCGTAAAGAGTTCGGGCAGCGAAGTAACGGCGGAGAGCAGCACTCCGCCGAGGAACGCACCCGACAAATCGGTCGCCTTGTCGAGCATGTCGATATATTCGGACGCCTTGATGGAGAGATATACGACAAGCGCAGCGACAACGATATATTCGAACAGCAGAAGCATCGTCTATCTCTTTTTGCTCTCTATGACGGAATCTATATAAGCCTTGATTTTCGGCGCAGGGTCCTCCCAGCCCTCCGGCTTGATTACCTTGTTGTCTTTCGGGTTGTAGTGCGGTTTGCCGTCGGGCCACAGTTTCGCCATGTTCGCCTTCTGCACGATGTCGAACAGTTCGTCGGCTTCGAGCCCCATTTCGACGAGCGTGCCGAGAGCGAAATACATCAAATCTATCATGGCATCCGCCTGTTCGTAGATATCGTCCGCAATCAGAAACTCGGCAACCTCCTCGTTCATCCACTTCGCACGGCTCAAAGCACGTTTCTTGGCAATCATAACCGGCTGCGGCGCAACCGGATGTCCGAATTTCTCGTGAAATTCGCGGACATCATTCCACTCTTTTTTCATATTTCTGAGACTGTTTGTTGTTTTCCCATTCGGCGCAAAGTTACGCTTTTTACTCGGGATTTGCTATTTTTTAGGTAAGTATATACACTTTACACCGAATCAAGTTTATGGAATGTATTCGGAACTCCGACGGTTGTGGCTTTCGCGGCAAAGCCGCGTACACAGATGTTACCCACCCCCTAAATCCCCCGCCTGTGCGGGGGACTTTGGTCGGAACTCGCAAAGAAATACGTTTTTGGGATACCGTTAGTATAAAATTGTATGTAATTGCTATTTTTTATATAGTAATTGTTATATTTGCACGATTATTCGGATATTTGCGGAATATTATCGGATAATCGGAATCGATAATCACACAAATTAATTATAAAATAAATTAATAACTCTAAATCTTATGTGCGGAATTGTAGGATATATCGGAAAACAAAACGCTTATTCAATCCTTGTCAAGGGACTTCACCGTCTCGAATACCGAGGCTACGACTCGTCGGGTGTGGCTATGATAAGCGACGCGGGCGACCTGAACATCTATAAGGCGAAAGGCAAGGTCGAGGCTCTCGAACACTTCGCCCAGAGCAAAGATTTGAGCGGCAACATCGGAATCGCCCACACGCGTTGGGCAACCCACGGCGAGCCGAACGACATCAACGCCCATCCACACTACTCGCAGTCGAAAAATCTCGCACTCGTCCACAACGGAACGATAGAGAACTACAACGTACTGAAAGTGGCTCTGCTCAAACACGGTTACAAGTTCGTCAGCGAAACCGACACCGAGGTAATCGTGCAACTCATCGAATACATACGCGACCTGAACAAATGTTCGCTCTTCGATGCGGTGAAAGAGGCTACGAAGCAGATTGTCGGAGCATACGCGATAGCGGTAATCGACAAGAACAATCCGAACCAGATTATCGCCGCCCGCCAGTCTTCGCCGCTCGTAATAGGCGTGGGCGAGGACGAATATTTCCTCGCATCGGACGCGACCCCGATTATCGAATACACCAACAAGGTCGTATACCTCAACGACGGCGAAATAGCGGTAATCAACCGCGGCGAGCCGCTCCACGTATTCGACATCAAGGGCAAGGGCGAATCGAGCATCAACATCACCGAGTTGAAGATGAGCATCGACGAACTCGAAAAGGGCGGCTATCCGCACTTCATGCTCAAAGAGATTTTCGAGCAGCCGAAGACTCTGGCAGACTGCATCAGCGGGCGAGTCAGCAGCAACGGCAAGAAGGTAACGCTGTCGGGAGTAATCGAGAACAAGGACAAGTTCCTCAACGCCCAGCGCATAATCATCGTGGCGTGCGGTACGTCATGGCACGCCGGACTTATCGGAAAGCACCTCATAGAGGATTTCTGCCGCATTCCGGTGGAGGTCGAATATGCGAGCGAATTCCGCTACCGCAACCCTGTCGTAACCGACAAGGACGTGCTTATCGCACTGTCGCAGTCGGGCGAGACCGCCGATACGCTCGCCGCGCTCGAACTCGCCAAGGCGAAGGGAGCATTCGTATTCGGCATCTGCAACGTGATAGGCTCGTCGATTCCGCGCGCGACGCATTCGGGATGCTACATCCACGTGGGACCCGAAATCGGCGTTGCTTCGACCAAGGCGTTCACCGGTCAGGTAACCGTGCTGGCGATGCTCGCGATTCTCGTCGGTCAGATGAAAGGCACAGTATCGGACGAAACCGTCGAGAAGGTCGCTTCGGATATCCGCCGCGTGCCGAAACTCATCAAGGAAATATTCAGGATGGACGGACAAATCAAGGATTTGGCGAAAATATTCACCTACGCTCACAACTTCCTATATCTCGGTCGCGGATACAACTATCCTGCGGCGTTGGAGGGCGCGCTAAAATTGAAGGAAATCTCCTACATCCATGCCGAGGGCTACCCAGCCGCCGAGATGAAGCACGGAACGATAGCACTGATAGACAACGAAATGCCGACGGTCGTAATCGCCATCAAGGATAACGTTTACGAAAAGACCGTGAGCAACATTCAGCAGGTAAAGGCGCGCAACGGTCGCGTACTCGCAATTGTTACCGAGGGCGACGACATAGTTTCCAAAATCGCCGACTACATCATCGAGGTTCCGGAGATTTCGGAGTGTCTCACTCCGCTGCTCACCTCGATTCCGTTGCAGTTGCTCGCCTACTACATCGCGGTGAACAAGGGTCGCAACGTAGACCAGCCGCGAAATCTGGCGAAATCGGTAACCGTCGAATAGTACACAACAAACTTTAAAACCTATAACCTTATGAAAAGATTTTCACTGGCAATTCTGCTCCTGCTCGCCGCCACGGCGAGCGGTTGGAGCAAGAACTACACGCTCTCCACGCCGAATACGACACTCGTACTGACGGCGGACAAGGGCGAACCGCTCTACTTCCGCTACTACGGGACGAAGGCTTCGCTCGACGACGTGTTCTCGTCGCACCGTTCGATGAAGACGCAGGCATTCCGCGCGTTCGGTACGCACTGTTCGGAACCTCACGCATGCCTCGTCAAGCATGCGGACGGCGACAACGCGACCAATCTCGTTGTGGAAAATGTCGAGCAGAGCGAGGATTCGGCAATGAACCGGCTGACGGTTACGCTGAAAGACAAGGCGCATCCGTTCGTACTCAAACTTCATTACGACGCCTTCAAGGATTGCGACATAATGAAATTCTGGGCGGAATACGTGAACGAGGGTAAAAAGCCTATTTCGCTCCAAAAGTACATGTCGGCGGCACTGCCGGTGAAGTCGCAGGACTGCTGGCTGCTGCACCTCGACGGCGACCACGGCAACGAGAATCACGAGAACATCGAGCCGCTCGCCGAGGGAATAAAAATCATCTCGACGCAGGACGGCGGACGTTCGTCGGTACACAACAACGCATCGTTCATGCTCGGCACGGACGGCAAGATAAGCGAAACCGAAGGCAACGTTATAGCCGGCACGCTCGCATGGACGGGCAATTTCCATATCGAGTTCGTGAATAACCGCATCAGCGGTCGTCCGATAATGATTTTCGCGGGCATCAACCCTACGGGAGCGGATTTTACGCTCGACGCCAAGAAGACGCTCGCCACGCCGGAGATGATATTCACGTACAGCACCGAGGGAAAAGGCAAGGCGACACGCAACCTCCATTACTGGGCGCGTCATCATCAGGTCCTCGACGGCACGAAAGAGCGCGACATACTGCTCAACTCGTGGGAAGGCGTGCGCCAGGACATCACGCAGACCAACATGAACGACATGATGAACGATTTCTCGCAACTGGGCGGCGAAATGTTCGTCATGGACGACGGCTGGTTCGGCAACAAATACGTGCGCGACAACAGCGACAAGGGCGGTCTGGGCGACTGGCAGGTCTGCAAGGCGAAACTGCCGGAGGGAATCGGCAGTCTGGTCGCTTACGCCAAGAGCAAGAACTTGAAATTCGGAATCTGGATAGAGCCGGAGATGGTGAACAAGTTCAGCGAGACCTACGACAAGCATCCGGACTGGGTGTTGCGCCACGACGCATTCGAGCCGACTTACGGACGCGGAAAGACGCAGTTGCTGCTCGATTTGACAAATCCGGAAGTGCAGGATTTCGTATTCGGAATCGTAGATAATCTGATGAAGGAGAACCCGGAGATAAAGTACATCAAGTGGGACCACAACATGTGCATGTACAACGCTTCGTCGCTCTATCTGCCGAAAAGCAGGCAGTCCAATCTCTATGTCGAACACCAACTCGCATTGCAGTCGATACTGAAACGGGTACGGGCGGCATATCCGAATCTCGTGATTCAGTTGTGTGCTTCGGGCGGCTATCGTCTTAACTACGGCTACCTGCCGTATTTCCAAGAGGTATGGACGAGCGACCAGACCGACGCTCTGCACCGAATCTACATCCAGTGGGGCGCACTCGACTTCTACCCTGCCAATATTCTCGCGGCGCACGTATGCTCGACGCAGAACAAGTACACGCAGCGTCGCGTACCGGTCAAGTTCCGTTTCGACGTGGCATCGATGTGCCGTTTGGGAATGGAGATGGTGCCGGCGGAACTCACCGAAGCGGAGCAGGCATACGCCAAGCGTGCGATTGCCGAATACAAGCGTCTGCGTCCGGTAATCCAACAGGGCGACCTCTACAAACTCGTGTCGCCGTATGACGGCGAGCGCGACTACGCATCGCTGATGTACGTAAACGACAAGAAAGACCGCGCAGTAGCGTTCGTATACCGCATGACATATTTCCGCCACATGCCGGACAAGATTATCAAGTTGCAGGGTCTGGACCCTGAACGCAAATACCTTATCCGCGAGGTTGCACCGGAGGTCGAGGGCAAGCCGATTTACATCGACGGGAAAATCGTCAGCGGTCGTTTCCTGATGGAGGAGGGCATCGTGATTCGCGAACTCACCGCGGGAAGCAGCCGCCGCACGCCGTACAACGACATACGCGACATGAACGATTACCGCAGCCACATAATAGAACTTATCGCGCAATAGGAAGAATGATTTCGAAGGCGGAATTCAAGTGCAGTTCCGAGCGTATCGGGCAGGTTCCGAAGGACGGATTGAAAGACATCGCGTTCATCGGACGGAGCAACGTGGGCAAATCGTCGCTCATCAACATGCTGACCGGACACAAGGGATTGGCGAAAGTATCCGGAACACCGGGCAAGACACGGCTTATCAACCACTTTCTGATAGACAGGGAGTGGTATCTGGTCGATTTGCCCGGTTACGGCTATGCCCGCACGTCGAAAAGCCAGCGGAGCGGTTTCTCGAAAATCATAACCGACTACGTTTTCAAGTGCGAGAAGATGCACTTTCTGTTCGTGCTGGTCGATTCGCGGCTCGAACCGCAGCGCATCGACCTCGAATTCATCGAACTGTTGGGAATGCACGGAGTGCCGTTCGGAATAATATTCACCAAATGCGACAAACTGTCGAAAACCCAGACGCAGCGCAGCGTCGCGGCATACACGAAAGTCCTGTCGGAGCAATGGGAAGAGTTGCCTCCGATGTTCGTTTCGTCGAGCCAGAATGCTGTCGGAAGGGAAGAAATAATCGGCTTTATAGAGAAAATATTAAAATAATTTAATTACTTCGAACCGTTTTCAGAACATAATAGTTATCTTCGCAGCGCGAATAAAACTCATAATCCAAATATTATGGCTATCCACAAAATCAAGTTTTTCACGGGACGCAACTCCCGCTATCTCGCCGAAAAAATAGTAGCCGCCTACGGCACAACTCTCGGCGAATGCGAATGTCTGGAATTCAGCGACGGAGAGTTCCAGCCGCGTTACAACGAGTCGATTCGCGGTTGTACGGTATTCATCATCCAGTCCACATTCCCGAAAGCGGACAACCTTATGGAACTGCTGATGATGATAGACGCCGCACGCCGTGCCTCGGCATACAAGGTCATCGCCGTGATTCCGTATTTCGGATGGGCGCGTCAGGACCGCAAAGACCGTCCGCGCGTACCTATCACGTCGAAACTCGTGGCGAACATGCTGATTGCCGCAGGTGCCGACCGCATAATGACAATGGACCTGCACGCCGACCAGATTCAGGGATTCTTCGACATTCCGGTGGACGCTCTCTACGCAAGCGGAATGTTCGTTCCTTACATCCAGAGCCTGAACATAGACAACCTCTCCATCGCCGCTCCCGACATGGGAGGTGCCAAACGTGCGGGAACTTACGCCAAACTGCTCGGCACGCCGATTATCATTTCGCACAAGGAGCGTTCGAAGCCCAATTTCGTCGGCAGCATGACCGCTATCGGCGAGGTCGATGGACGCAACATCCTTATCGTAGACGACATGATAGATACGGCGGGTACGATATGTATGGCAGCGAACATGCTGATGGAGAAGGGTGCCAAGAGTGTTCGCGCAGCGATTACGCATCCGGTGCTTTCGGGTGCGGCATACGAGCGCATCAACGACAGCGCGCTCACCGAAGTGATAGTTTCCGATACCATTCCGCTCAATCCGGAGAAGGATTTGCACAAGTTCACGGTTCTGAGTTGTGCCGACATCTTCGCCGAGGTTATCGAGCGAGTACACAATTACAGGGAGATTTCGTCGATTTTCTTCCACTAAAAACGGTTCTCCGCAAAAAGCAAAAGCCGCCCAAGGATTTCGGACGGCTTTTTTATCATCAGGGTCTTTAAGGACTTTAAGGTCCTTAAAATCAGCATTACTTGAACGGCGAATCGGGTTCACGCGACATGACGAGATAGAACATCTTGTCGAGGAACGCAGGGGCGAATTTCTTGACGAAATGCGTCGCACGACCCTCAATCTCCATAAGGCACAGACGCTTGCGCCTGGCGATGCCCTTCGCAACGATTTTGGCGACCTGCTCGGGCGTCATCATCTTGCCCTCCTCGCGCGGAGTGGAACCCTGCTGCGAACCGTCGGCTACGAGAGCCGAGAAACGGACGTTGGATGCCGTAAAGCCAGGGCATGCTACCATCACGTGCAGACCCTTTTTCAGATTCTCGATACGGACGGTCTCCAAAAAGCCCGTCATAGCGAATTTGGACGCCGAATATCCGGTACGCCCCGGTAGTCCGTGCAGACCTGCAACGGACGAGATGCCGACGAGCGAACCGTGCGATTTCTGCAAATACGGCAACGCGTATTTGGTGCAATATACCGTACCCCAGAAATTCACGTCCATAAGTCGGTGCAGGACGCTCAAATCGACATCGTCGAATATGGCGCGCATCGATATTCCCGCATTGCAAATAAGCACGTCTATTCCGCCGAAAGCCTCGACGCCGCACTCTATCAGCCGTTTGCAATCCTCCTGTTTGGTTACGTCGGTCGCACAACACACCGCTTCGCCGCCGTCGGCACGTATCTGCGCGACCAAATCATTCAGTTTCTGTTCGCTGCGCGCGCCCAGCACGAGTTTCGCACCCATTCCGGTATAGACCTTCGCCATAGCCTCGCCGATGCCCGACGATGCGCCGGTGATGACAACCGTTTTACCTTTCAATACGTTTTTCATAAGTATGTTTTCCGTTAAATCTCTATTTTCAATCCGTCATATGCCAGATGCACTCCCGACGGCAGCCGTTTCTCCGCCTCGGCATGCAGACCGATGTCGTGCGACATGTGGGTAAGGTAAGCCGCCTGCGGTCGCACACGTCCGACAAGAGCCAGTGCCTCATCGACGGAAAAGTGGGAGTCGTGCGGCTCGAACCGCAGTGCATTCACGACCAGCACTTTCACGCCGAGCAGTTTTTCTATCTCGGAGTCGTCGATTCGCTTGAAATCGGTCAGGTATGCGACGTCGCCGATACGGTATCCCGTAACATCGAACACGGAGTGTTTCCCCGCAACCGGCACGATTTCAACACCGTCGATTGTCAGCGGTCGCGAAGCATCGAATTCGTGCAACTCTATTTCAGGTACGCCGCGATAGCGTTTTGCCGCGAACGCATAGTCGTAATCCTTGCGCACGCAACACGCCGTATCGGGCGTGGCATAGATGTGCACGGTATGAATCGCGGCGGGATAATCGACGAAATTCAGCGCGCGCACATCGTCGATACCGCCGATATGGTCCTTATGCTTGTGAGTAAGGAGAATCGCCGTGATATGGCTGACATCAGCGCGCAACATCTGCTGGCGGAAATCGGGTCCCGCATCGATAATGAACCGTCTGCCGCCGCACTCTATCATCGCCGAGGTTCGCAATCGCGCATCGCGCGGGTCGGCGGAGCGGCAAACTTCGCAGCGGCAGCCTATTACGGGAATGCCCTGCGACGTTCCGGTTCCGAAAAAAGTCAGTGTCATACGCTTTCTACAACATTACGCATAGCCATAATCGGCAATTATTAGCAACAAAGATACTATTTTTTGGAGATTAAATATTAAAGTCTTATTTTTGTGGACGAATTATTTCATAGAATTGATTATGGCTTACAAAATTTCTGATTCGTGCGTTGCATGCGGAACATGTATCAGCGAGTGTCCGGTAGAGGCGATATCCGCCGGCGACATTTATGTAATCGACCCTGACAAGTGCATCGAATGCGGTGCTTGCGCAGGAGTATGTCCTTCGGAGGCTATTCACCTGAACTAATCTTCCGAGGATAAAACAATCGGCGTTCCCATGGAAGGGAATGCCGATTGTTTTTTACAGCAAAAAACATTAACGACTTTAAGGTCTTTAAGGAATTTTCGGGTTACTCTTCGTAAAGCAGGTATTTGCGGCGCAGAACCTTGTATTCCGCCAAGTCGTCCTGCCAGCAGGCGCGGATTTCGTCGGCTGACGCACCGCCCATAATCATTCGGCGGACATAATCCGTGCCGACCAGTTTCTCGAAAAACGGAGTGAAGAACTTTTCGCCGGTGCCGGTACGGCGGTAGGCATCGATGACATACGACAAGTCGAAACCGTTAGCGATAATCTCGTCGTCGGGCATCCGGCGCAAATCAACGCCGAAGCACTCGCGGTCGAGCAGCGGCGGATTCTTGGCACCCGCAACTGAACGCGGAGTAAACGAAAACCCGCAACCCGTCATATCGGGATGTCCGTAGACCTCGAACGGAAAGTCGGTACCGCGACCGAGCGAACAGACCGTACCCTCGAACAGACAAGTAGACGGATAGAGATATATCGCGTGTTGCGAACGCAGGTTGGGCGAAGGCGCAACAGGCAGTTCATAGCGTGAGGAGTGCTTGTAGCCGTCGCACGGAATAACCGTCAAATCGACTTTTTTCGCCCATCCCTCGCCTACCGCCATAGTCGCTATCTCGCCCATCGTGAGTCCGTGTACCACCGGAATCGGCAGCGCACCCACGCCCGACTTGTATCGCATGTCGAGAATCGGTCCGTCCACGTACATTCCGTTAGGATTGGGGCGGTCGAGAACTATCACACGCAGTCCGTAGTCGGCGCACATGTTCATCGCGTCGAGCATCGTGATATAATAGGTATAGAACCGCAGTCCCACGTCCTGCATATCCACTACCAGTACGTCGAACGAGCGCAACTGTTCGTCGGTAAGCCGTCGCGGACGCGCCCCGTAGAGCGACCATATCGGCACGCCCGTATTTTTGTCCACCGAGTTGCCGACCTTCTCGCCGGCATCGGCAGTGCCACGGAATCCGTGTTCGGGCGAAACAATGCCCACGAGATTTACCCCCTTGCGGACGAGCATATCGACCAAGTGTTCGCCGTCGGCGACGGACGTATGGTTGGCAAGCACCGCCACGCGGGCATCTTTAAGCATCGGCAGCCACTCGCCGCTCCGCTCGGCACCGGTACGGATTCGGGCGGATGCCGAAACGGCAATCGCGATTGTCAGAAGCAGTGTTATGAATATCCGTCGCATATACATTTACGATTTGCCGCCGAACTCCATCAGATAAGCCTTGATGAAGGCATCTATCTCGCCGTTCATCACGGCATCGACATTCGACGTCTGGAAATTGGTGCGATGGTCCTTGACGCGGCGGTCGTCGAAGACGTAGGAGCGGATTTGGGAACCCCACTCGATGCGCTTCTTTTCAGCCTCGATAGCCTGCTGCGTCGCAAGGCGTTTGTCGAGTTCGTGCTGATAGAGTTTGGAACGGAGGATACGCATCGCGTTCTCCTTGTTCATCAACTGAGACCGCGTCTCCTGATTCTCAATAACATAGTTTATCTCCTCACCAGTATCCTCGTCCTTGAACTTGTAGCGCAGACGGGCTGCCGTTTCGACCTTATTTACATTCTGACCTCCCGCACCGCTCGAACGGAACGTCTCCCAGACGACGTTGGCGGGATTGACAACCACTTCGATTGTATCGTCCACAGCCGGAGTAACGGCGACGGAAGCGAAAGTTGTCTGGCGTTTGTTATTGGCATTGAACGGCGACAGACGCACCATGCGATGCACGCCGTTCTCGCTTTTCAGATAACCGTAGGCGTATTCGCCCTCGAACTCCATCGTACACGATTTCACGCCGACCTCGTCGCCAGCCTGATAGTCGAGCATCTTGATTTTGTATCCGTGCGCTTCGCCCCAGCGCATGTACATGCGCATGAGCATCGAAGCCCAGTCGAGAGCCTCCGTACCGCCCGCGCCGGCATTGATGTCGACGATAGCACCCATACGGTCCTCCTCGCCGCGCAGCATGTTGCGCAGTTCGAGAGCCTCGATAAGCGATATGCACTCGGAATACAGCGCATCGCAGTCATCCTCGGAAGCGATGCCCTCCTTTATGAATTCGGGCATCATTTCGAGTTCCTCGGTGCGCTTGCATATATTGTCGAAGTCGGTAATCCAACTCTTGATGGACGCCACCTTGCGCAGTTGGGCTTCCGCCTTGTCGGGCGACTCCCAAAAATCGGGTTCGAGCGTCTTCTCCTCCTCGTTTTGTAAATCTATTCGCAGACGAGCGATGTCAAAGACACCTCCCCAACGTATCCTGACGTCTTATAGCCTCTTTAATCTGTTCCGACTGAATCATTTGTCTATCTTTTTGTTAAAAATTTCTCGAAAAATCGCCACAGCACCACTCCGCCCGAAACCGAAACGTTGAGCGAGTGTTTCGTGCCGAGTTGCGGAATCTCTATCGCGGCGTCGCACATGTCGACCGCCGCCTGCTCCACGCCCAATACCTCGTTGCCGAAAACGAGTGCGTAGCGACAATCCGGTTCAGGCTCGAAAGCGTCGAGCATCGCCGCACCCTCGACCTGCTCTACGGCGACGAGCGTATAGCCGTCCGCCTTCAACCGTTGCAGGCACTCCGCCGTGGTATCGAAATGTTCCCACGCAACCGAAAACTCCGCGCCGAGCGAACTCTTGTGTATCTCGCGCGACGGCGGCACCGCACTGATTCCGCACAGCATCAGCCGTTCGACGGCGAAAGCGTCGCCCGTACGGAAGAACGACCCGACATTCTGCGCCGAGCGGATATTGTCCAGAACGACGGTTACGGGCATCTTCTCCATGGCGGAGAACTCCTCCACCGTGGGGCGTCCGAGTTCGGCATTGGTTATTTTTCTCATTCGTGCAAATTACGCATTTTGTATTCGAGGTACAAATATAACGCAACACGAACGAAATTGCAAAATAAAACGGCATTCCGCAGATTATGATTTTACCGAGAGCGAATATTCAAACAGAGAAAAAACAATAACACAAACAACGAATGTTCAAAATGTCGCGACAGTAGGCACAGAATAATCGCAAATATATCATATCCAATCTAAAACTCGGTATATAGATGTCTGCGAAATGGTAAAAACGGACAAAATATGCGAAATCGTTCTTTTGAGGCAGATTTCATCGTATTTTTTTGGCTATTAACATTTTTTACATTATATTTACAACGAAAACGAAAATCAGCCCTATTATGAAAGCAAGAAATTTATTTTTATCAGTGGCGGTGTTATTCTGTTCTTGTACAAAAACAGAAAATATTGCATTGCTCTCTACCGTCGGTAATACTTCGAAAAGCAATGTTATTTCAGCCAGTGAGGCATTGACGAATTTAGACAACGAATTACGTTCAATCTATGGCACAAATACAAGATCTGCTGTAAACATGCGCAAAGTAAAGACGATAAATTACATTGATTTCAAAGGGACTCGCACAAAAAACGGAGATACGGAATGTCCTTTCTATATTGTAGAATTCGAGGACAACAAAGGCTCTGCTATTTTATCGGCAGACAATCGCGTTGAACCGGTATTGGCAATATTGGACAACGACGTTCTGACCGAATCGGATTTCGCTTCGAACGATTTGGATGAGATTAAGCCCTATATCGCATCATTGATCCGGCAATATGCAGATAACAGCCTTAATGCCGGCGGTTTAGAAATACGCCCCATTGAACCGGGCGGAGGAATCGATACAATTTATCATTATGTCCGCAAACCTTTAATCAAAACCAAATGGCATCAAAGGTCGCCATACAACGATTTGTGTATCATTCCCGGCATTTATGACGATTATGCCAATGCAGGATGTACCGTTATTGCAACATCGCAACTCGTAAAATTCCACAAATACCCAGCAATCATAAATTCGCAGTCATTCGACTGGAATCTGCTTGATTTATGCGATTATGGCGCAAATATGACAGAAGATGCAAGAACCGAGGTTGCAAGATTCGTGTACAATATCGGATGTGCAATAGGTATAGATTATGCCAATGGAGTTTCGACAACATTCGATACCAATGTTTCCGATTTTCTTAAAAAACGTCGGATATAAAAATGTAAGTATAAAAAGTTATTCGGATACCGATCCAAGAACTTCCATATTTAACAACAGTAAACCTCTGTATATGTCCGGAATACAATCAGGCAATAGAATTGGTCATAGTTGGGTGCTGGACGGTTGGAATGAATATAAGATAAAAAACAAGAAAATGCTGATAGACGGCACTTCTCAAATCGTCTATTCCACGACTACAAAAGTTCATTGTAATTTTGGCAGAGCAGGAAGTTGCGACGGTTATTACACAAGCGGAGTATTTGACACATCCAAAACATTGAGTTCCGGCGATATCGACAGTAAAATCGGAGATGAAGCGGGTACCGGAGATAACTATAATTCAAATTTGTCTATCATTGCATACGATTTACCCTAAAAATATATAACTTATGAAAAAACTAATCTATGCTTTATTGACTGCGGCATGCTCAGTTGCAATGACTGCATGCGATACAGAATTCGACAACGTCGATATAAATACAATAGAAGGAATCGAGTTTCTCGCGAACAGCGATACCGTCACCCAATCGTTATTCAAACAATTCGTGGAAGATGCACAATCCAACACATTATTATTCGACGGGGACTATACATTGTATTTTGATGACCATATCGATACATCGGATTTTCCTTTAGGTGGCAGCGGACTTCAACCTATATACAATGAATACGACAATGTACTTTTATGCGCCGACGGAACAGGCAGAGTTTGTTATAAATATTGGGAACCTGCTTTTTCTGGCGACTACTGCCCTCCATACAATTATGTATACAGAGAACTGAAATGGACTGCGGATACAAAGTCGAAATCCTTAATTTTCTGCGATGAAAAGTTACAGAAAAAAGGATATGATACGGCCGTTACATCGCTGACGCTAAAATATTACGACAAAAAAAGCGGCATGTATATCGTTGAAGGGACAATTCCGGTTCCAGAGACGAGAGGATACAACAAAAAATTGACTCTTGCATATCTATCCGACAAAACCAAAGCCGACTTTACGAATTGTATGGAAAAATATGTTCTCGATGAAATATACGGGCCTATAAACGATGCCGCACTCATAGAAAACGGATATGGCAAATATGTTCGTTCGGATCGCTGGTAAAGTTTAACCTTTGAAAACCTATAAATCATGAAAAAACTAATTTATATTTTCTTGGTAGCAGCATATTCGGTTACAATGACCGCCTGCAATAATCCGGATATAAATACAGTAGAGGGTATCGAGGCTCTCGCAAACAGCACAACTGTTACCCAATCGTTGTTCAAACAATTCGTGAAAGATGCGCAATCCAACACATTGTTGTTCAACGGGGATTTTACACTCTATTATGATGACTTTATAGATACGTCCGATTATATTTGTGGTGTAGGAAGCCCATATCATGAATATCAATATATACTTTTATGTGACGACGGAACGGGCAGAGTTTGTTATCAATATTGGGACGTTGATCATGAAGGATATTGTCCTCCATACAATTACGTATACAGAGAACTGAAATGGACTGCGGATACGAAATCGAAATCCATAATTTTATGCGATGAAAGATTACAGAAAAAAGGATATGATACGGCCGTTACATCGCTGAAACTAAAATATTACGACAGGAAAAACGGCATGTATATCGTTGAAGGGACGCTGCCTGCACCAACAATCAGATTCAACAAGTGTTTAGTTCTTGCATATCTGTCCGACAAATCCAAAGCCAACTTTACGAATAGGATGGAAAAATATGTTCTCGATGAAATATACGGACCGATAAATGATGCCGCACTGATAGAGAACGGCTATGGCAGATACGTTCATCCGGATCGCTGGTAAAGTTTCAACTTTTTTAGATGGTGTGCCGTAATTTGATTACAACACACCATCTCTCTTTTTCGGCTGTATCGCGAATACAAACATAATTCAGATTTTTATGTTTCATATTTGGGGTATTAGGAAAAAATCTCTATTTTTGACGCGGTTTATATTCATATAAACAAAAGGAATGTTCAGAAAAATATATATAACCATATTTTTGCTACTCGGCGCAATGGTTACTTCGGCGCAGGAGTTGGTTTTCGACGGGAAAATATCCACCCATTTCGACAATACCGAATACACGGGCAGCGATTGCGGATCATCGCGAACCATATTCGCCGTGAAGGTCGAACCGTCGCTGAAATACGTTTGGAACAAAAAGCACTCGGTGGTTCTCGGAACGGAGTTGCTGAAAGATTTCGGTTCGAAGAAGTTCGTAGACGAAGTAAAACTGATCGCCTACTACCAATTCCAAAACGAAAAATTCGGAGCGAACGCCGGAATCTTCGGGCGGTCGCACCTCATAGGCAGATATTCGCGGGCGTTTTTCAGCGATTCGACGCTTATCTACAACAGTCTCGTGCAAGGTATCGCGATGCGCTACAACAACGGGGGGGGGAAGGCGTTCGCCGAACTCGCCGTAGACTGGGAGGGTCTGTATTCGCCCGAAACGCGCGAGAAATTCCGCATACTCGTGGCGGCAGGCGGAAAGTTCGCGAAGATATTCGATGCCGGAGTTTCGATGTCGATACAGCACTATGCCAACAAATCGGTATTCGAAGGCAATGTCGTGGACAACGTATTGATAAACCCATACATAGGCGTGCGCTTCGACGCATTCTTCGCATTCGACATCCGGCTGGGATATTTGCAGGGAATGCAGCGCGACCGAATGTTGCAGGAGGGATGGAAGGCTCCGATGGGCGGCGAATTCAATTTCCGCATGTCGAAATGGGGCGTGTTCATCGACAACAACCTCTATTTCGGAAAAAATCTGATGCCGCTGTATCATCACGCAGGCAAGGACGGACTGGCATACGGCAGCGACCTATACTCGGGAGACCCGTTCTACGGCACGTCGCACCACATATACAACCGCACCGGAATCGGCTACGAACGGTCGTTCGTGAAAGACAGAGTGAGCGTCAGAGCGGAAATGGTACTGCAATACAACGGGCATGGCATGTATTACCAGCAGTTGATAGGCGTTTCGGCGAAGATATGCCCGACGCTTTACGACAAATCGAAACACAAAAAATAAATCCGAACAACTTTACATACGAACGAATATGACTACGGAAACAAATGAAGTCAAGGAGAAATCGTTGAATTTCCTCGAAGAGATTATCGAAGAATCGATTGCGAAGGGCGAACCGCGTGTACAGACACGTTTCCCGCCCGAGCCTAACGGTTATCTGCATATAGGACACGCCAAAAGCATCTGCATCAATTTCGGACTGGCGAAGAAATACGGCGGAAAATGCAATCTGCGTTTCGACGACACAAATCCCGTCAAGGAGGACGTCGAGTATGTGGATTCAATCAAACGCGACATCAAGTGGCTCGGCTTCAACTGGGCGATAGAGCGTTACGCATCCGACTATTTCGACCAATTGTACGAATGGGCGATAGTGCTTATCAAAAAAGGGCTGGCATACGTCGACGACCAGACGCAGGAGCAGATTCGCGAAAACCGCGGAACAGTCTCCGAGCCCGGTAAGGAGTCGCCGTGGCGCAACCGCTCGGTAGAGGAGAACCTCGACCTGTTCGTCCGCATGAAGAACGGCGAGTTTCCTGACGGAGCGAAGGTGCTGCGTGCAAAAATCGACATGGCACATCCGAACATGCTGTTCCGCGACCCGATAATGTACCGCATCATCCACACCGAGCATCACCGCACGGGCAACAAGTGGTGCATCTACCCTATGTACGACTATGCGCACGGTCAGAGCGACTCGATAGAGAAAATCACCCATTCGATATGTACGCTCGAATTCGACGTACACCGTCCGCTCTACGACTGGTTCATAGAGGCTCTGGACATCTACCCGTCGCATCAGTACGAGTTTGCCCGTCTGAACCTCACCTACACGATGATGTCGAAGCGCAACCTGCTGAAACTCGTCAAGGAGGGAGCGGTAATGGGCTGGGACGACCCGCGAATGCCGACTATCTGCGCACTGCGGCGCAAGGGTTACACGCCGGCATCGGTCCGCGCATTCGCCGAGATGGTCGGCGTAGCCAAACGCGACAACGTAATCGACCTCGCGAAGATGGAATATTGCGTTCGCGAAGACCTCAATAAGGTTGCAGAGCGTCGCATGGCGGTACTCAATCCGCTGAAAGTCGTCATCACCAACTGGGAGGAGGGCAAAGTCGAGATGCGAGAGGCGGTGAACAATCCCGAGAATGCCGAGGCGGGAACCCGTCAGGTTCCGTTCTCGAAAGTGCTTTACATCGAGCGCGACGACTTCATGGAGAATCCTCCGAAGAAATATTTCCGGCTCAGCCCGGGCAACGAGGTGCGTCTGCGCTACTCGTATCTCATCAAGTGCGAGGAGGTGATAAAGGATGTCGAGGGCAATATCGTCGAACTGCGATGTACCTACGACCCGCTGTCGGGCGATGGTTCGTCGAGCGACGGACGCCGCGTAAAGGGTGTCATTCACTGGGTGTCGGCGCAACACGCATTCGAAGCGGAAATCAGACTGTTCAACCCGCTGTTCAAGACCGAAGACCCGAACGACACGTCGGAGGGTCAGACGTCGTGGGAAGACAACCTCAATCCGGATTCGCTGGTCGTTACCAAAGGTTATCTCGAACCTGCGCTCAAAGATGCGCCGGTCGGTACGACCTACCAGTTCGAGCGCGTCGGATACTTCTGCCCCGACACCGATTCGACGCCGGAGCATCCGGTATTCAACCGAACGGTTACACTCAAAGATTCGTGGGCTAAAATCAACAAATAACGAAATACCATTCAGCGAAAAAGCCATCCCGAACGGGATGGCTTTTTCGCATTAGGGACTTTAATGTCCTTAAAGAGATTTTACCAGACTTCGCCGGTCTTGTATGCAGGAGGTGCCGCGGTTTCGTATTCCGCCCCCGCAATAACATGCTCCTCTACGAATTTGCGTCCGTGGGAATCGGTTGCAACGACACGGATTTTAGCCGAAGGGTCTTTCAGCGTATAGGTGTACATGTGGTGGCAGGGCGAGCAGTAGTTCTTGCGGGTGCTGCCCTTGAAGTGTCCGCGTCCCACGACGCCGACATGATAGCCGATAGCCCACCAGTCCTTGCTCGACGAGAGCGACGGATATTCGTCGCCGCGGTAAGGCGAAGGCTTCATAAGCGACATCTCGCCCGACAGTCTGCCGTTTTCGTAGACCTCTATTTTCCAGTCCTTGTCGGCATTCCACACATTGGCGAGCAGTACGTTGGCTCCGAACGGCAGTTTCAGTTTCTCGTAGTCGCCGCCGAACTCGGCATCGCCGCGATACAGACGCAACTGGTGGTTTTCGCCGAAACCTACGCTCTTGTAGGTCCAGTCGGTGATTTCGTTATCGCGAATCTCAAAGATTCCGTAGCCGTTCGGCGTGCCGTCGCCGTTGTTGCGCGACCACCACCAACCGCCCGAAGCGGCGGCGAGAATATGCTCGTAGATGCCGTTCTTATGCACGAAATTGCGGTTGTAGTGGGTATGTCCCGCCATGATGTGGCAATGCTCGAACTCGCGAATCATGGCAAGCACCTTTTGTACGTTATCGTATTTGAGAATGCCTGCCAGCGGAATATGGAGGCACAATATCAGAAGTTTGTCCTTCGGAACGAACTGCAAATCCTGACGCAGCCACTCGACCTGGGCGTCGGAGAAATCGCCGTGGTATTTGCCCGACGACTCCAAGGAGGTGTACATCACGTCGTTCATCGAGACGATATGGGCATTGCCGCGGTTCCACGAATAATTGACCGGTCCGAACACCGATTCGAATGTACGCTGGTAGCGCACCATAGGCGTAGAATTGTGGTCGTTGAGCGCAATCGCCTCATGCTCGTTGTCGTGATTGCCCATGGTCTGGAATATCGGCATTCCGAGATTGGCGGCGGACATCTCCTCCTTGATTATCGGCAGCAGATAAGTCGCGTTGCGAGGTCCCTGCGAATAGGCGATGTCGCCGAGCGAAACGGCATAGCACGGGGTCTTGCGCTTCGCTGCCGAAGCCTTGACATCGGGAATGGTTTCGGTGCGCAAGCGATGTACGTGCTGGATGGTCTGGCACTGAGGGTCGGCGATGCAGAAAAGAGTGAAATTCTTTTCCGCGCCTTTCTTCATCGGTTTGACGACGAAATCATAACGCTTGGCATCGGTCAGTTTCTTATAGAAACAAGGCGCGCCCTGACGCAGCGGGATTTCGTATTCAGCCGGAACAGAATAGAATACGTAGAACGCCTCCGGATGGCGTTTGATACGGTATTCGCCATGTTTGTCGGTGGTTACGACAGAATAGCCGTCGCTGACTGCGACACCCTCAACGGGTGTGCCGGCAACGGTGGTTACGACGCCCGAGACATCGTAGTCCGCGGCTGCGTTTTGAGCCGAAACATCGGCGAAAGACAGACATGCAGCCGTCAGCAAAAGAACAAAAAATCTCTTCATGTAATTATTGGTATGTTATTAAACTTGGTATTCGCAGATGCACAAAGATAGCGATTTTTTAATACTTTTGTAAAAATAAATCCGACATCGAAAATGAAATTCAGAACCGAAATATCTATAAAACCTTTCGCGCGAAACATCGGATACTCGTCGCGCATATTCGCCGCTGGGTCGTGCTTCGCCGAAAACATAGCCGAACGGATGCGGCAGGCGAAATTCGACGTCGCATCGAATCCGACGGGAATACTGTTCAACCCCGAATCGATAGCTGCCGCGCTGTCGCGGTTCGCCGACGGCAAAGTCTACGACAAGGCGGAACTCGTTGAGGCGGACGGAAAATGGTTCTCCTACGACGCCCACACCTCGCTGGACGGGCGCACGAAAGAGGAGGCATTGCGCAATCTCGACGAAGCGGTAACTATCGGACACGCGAAACTCTCGGCAGCGGACACGGTGATACTGACGTTCGGCACGGCATGGATATACGAACTCAAAGAAACGGGCAGGACAGTCGCCAACTGCCACAAGCGTCCGCAATCGCTGTTCACGCGACGCAGACTTTCGATAGCCGAAATCGTCGAAACGTACACCCCGCTGATGAATGGCATACTGAAAGACAGACACGTGATAATCACCGTAAGTCCGGTACGCCACACGGCGGACGGTTTGGACGGCAACTCGGCGAGCAAAGCGGTGCTGCGGCTTGCAGCCGACGAACTCGCGGCGGCATATCCGAACGTTGATTACTTCCCGTCGTTCGAGATAATGAACGACGATTTGCGCGACTACCGCTTCTACGACGAAGACCTCGTGCATCCTTCGCGGCAGGCGGTGGAATACATCTGGGAGCATTTCGCGAAAACGGCACTCTCGGATAAGGCACGGCGATTGTTACCCGAAGCGGAGCGAATCGTCGCCGCCGCACGGCACAGACCGTTCGACCCGACGGGCGAAGCCTACCGCGAATTCTGCCGCAAAACGGTCGAGGCGATGGATTCGATGCCGGAGATAGATTTCTCTGCCGAACGAGAGATTTTAAGGCGGTTTTACGAATAAAAATTAGTAAATTTGCGGGTTCGACAAGATTTGATGATTAAGATGCGTTACAGATATATAATATCCGCTCTCCTGCTGCTCTGCTCGACTGCCGCCGCACGTCCGAAACTGGCTGTGAACATAGTCGTAAGCGGCATGCGTTCGACGGACATCGACCGCTACGGGCATAATTTCGGCGACGGAGGATTCCGCAGGCTGACGGAAAACGGAGCGATGTTCACGGAGTGTTACCTCGGCTATGCGCAGACGCACACGCCCGCAGGAGCCGCGACGATAGCGACGGGGGCGATGCCCGCAACGCACGGAATAGTCTCGGAGGTATGGTACGACCGCGCGACGAACAAGCCGATAAGGCTGTGCGAAAACACCGTCGGCAACTATTCGCGCCCCGACGACGGAATCACGGAAGCATATTCGGCAGATTGCATGGTCGCACAGACGCTCGCGGAAGCGGTTCTCGAAAGTTCTCCCAAGTCGAAGGCGATAACCATCGCCCATACCCCGCAGTCGGCGATAATTACCGCGGGTGGAAAGGGCGAATGTTACTGGCTCGACGACAAGGGCAGGTGGAGTTCGGCGAAATGCTATGCCGCCGATTTACCGTCGTGGGTACGCAACTACAACGACGACGAATACAACAAGATTTTCTCGATGTACCGCTGGTACGGCAAATACACCAGAAGCAAATACCTCAACTCGCGTTCATCGGCTTTGACGCTCTACGAGACAGACACGAAAGTGAAGAACGCATCGCGGAAATCGTCGCAGGACGATTGGGTGGCGACCATGACCGCCTCTCCGTCGGGCAACACCGCGATTTTGGAATTCGCGAAACGCGCGATAGGGACACTGCTGCCGATAAAGGTCGGCGACGGGAGCAGGATACTCAACGTCTATCTCGACACGCCGAGAATAATAGCCGAAAAATACGGTCCCGACTCAATCGAATACGAGGACATGCTCTATTGTCTGGACGATGCGATTGCCGAATTTCTGACATTCCTCTACGCGCAGACCGACAAGCCGGACGAGATAGTCGTCTCGCTGGCATCAGACCACGGCACGAGTCCTTCGCACATCGACAAGCCGAATGACGGCGACAGATTCAACTACCGTCAGTTCGAAGTGATAATCAACGCCTTTCTGAGCGCGCGCTACGGGCAGGACGAATGGGTGCTGGGATATCACGACAACTCTCTCTATCTGAATCACGACGTAATCTACAAGCGTAAGAAATCGCTTGCCGACATTCGGGACGAGGTGGCGGCATTCGCCTTGCAGTTCCGCGGCGTCGCATACGCCGTATCGGCGACATCGCTGCAAAACGACTATTTCGGCAGCGGAACAGTCCATCTGATGCAGAACGGATTCTATCCGCGCAGGTCGGGCGACGTCGCGATATGCCTGATGCCCGACCGGATAGACGACAAGCCCGATACGGTATCGCTGTCGGGGTCGCCGTATGCCTACGACCGCCATATTCCGCTCGTCATATACGGCGGAGGAGTCGCACCGCAGAGAATCGGCAGACGCACCGACATAACCTCGCTCGCGCCGACGCTGGCGAAAATGCTGGGAGCGGACAGACCGTCGGCATCCGACGCGGAGATAATCGAAATCGAACGACAATAAAATCAGCCAAATATGAACGACAAAGTACAGGACGAAATAATCGAAGAGTTCTCGATATTCGAAGACTGGCTCGACAAATACGACTATCTGATAAGCCTCAGCGATTCGCTCCCGCCGATAGATCCGTCGCACCGGACGGAGAAATATCTTATCGAGGGCTGCCAGTCGAGAGTGTGGATAGACGCACGGCTGGAAGACGGCAAGGTGTACTACACCGCCGACAGCGATGCCATAATAGTCAAGGGAATCATCGCACTGCTCGTGCGCGTCATGAACGGACGCACGCCGCAGGAGATAGTCGATGCCGACCTCTATTTCATCGAGGCAATCGGATTGAAGGAGAATCTGTCGCCGACCCGCGGAAACGGTCTGTTGGCGGCGATAAAGCAGATGCGTCTGTACGCACTGGCGTTTTCAAGTAAAATGCAATAAGCCATGACACCGGAGGATATACTTAAAGTCGAGAAGGAAATCGTACTTACGCTCAAAAACATATACGACCCCGAAATACCGGTCAACATCTACGACCTCGGGTTGATATACAACATCGATTTCGAGCCGTCGGGAGAGGTTACGATACAGATGACGCTGACCGCGCCGAACTGCCCCGTGGCAGACCAGTTGGTAGAGGATGTCAATACGCAGGTCGGTAAGGTCGCGGGCGTAACGAAAGTGAATGTGATACTCGTGTTCGAGCCGGCGTGGGACAAAAGCATGATGTCCGACGAGGCGTTGCTCGAACTGAACCTGTTGTAATCCCGATATGGACGAGCGGAGAAGGATAGCCCGGAATCTGCAAGCCGGCGCAGCGGCACTCGCCTGCGGCGGCTATCTGAAATCGCTCGACGGGATACACCGCAGCGAGATATTCGTCGATGCCGGCTACGACCGTCTCGTGCGCAAATATCTTAAAATCCGCGAAATATATCTGGCATCGGGCGAGAACTGGAATCAGACGTTCTATGCCATGATGTTCCGCGCGATGGACGTAACCGGCAACCGGAGCGCCTACGAACGGCTGGCGAAAATCGTCAATTACGGAATGATTCTGCGCGAACAGCAGTCGGCGAAATCGGTCGAAGCATTGCTTATCGGCACGTCGGGACTGCTGGCGAACTATCGCGACGACGAATACATCCTTTCGCTCAAAGGCGAGTTCTACTATCTCGCCAAAAAGTACGACATTCTGCCGATGCGGGCGGGCGAATGGCGGCTCGCAGGCATAAGACCCTACAACCATCCCGTATTGAGGCTGGCACAGATAGCCTCCTTCCTAACGCAGAAGGATTTCGTCATGAACGCTCTGCTCGACTGCCGCACACCGGCAGACGTGGAACGGCTGTTCGGAGTCGAGGCTTCGCCTTACTGGTCGTCGCACTTCATTCCGGCAGAACTTTCGGCGGACATACCGAAGCGGATAGGGCGCGAAAAGAGCAATCTGCTCGGCATAAATCTTGTTGCGCCGCTCCAATACGCATACGGCAGTTACATCGACAACGAACGGTTGCGCGAACGGGCGATTTCTCTGTTGGAGGCGATTCCCGCCGAGAACAACCAGTACATGCGGCGTTGGGCGGGCTACGGCATCAAGGCTCACAATGCGTTCGAAAGTCAGGCGTTATTGCAGATTGCGACCGAATACTGCAAGTCGGAACGCTGCGAGGAGTGTCCAATCGGGATGAGGATTATCGAGAAGGCAGTTGCAGAGAGGGGAGAGCGATAAAGTCCTTAACGACCTTAAAGACTTTAAGGAAACAAGCCGATAAATGCCTAAAAAGATTCTCTCCCGCTCGGCAAAATCAAAATAAATTTTGCTTTTGCCCTTGCTTATTCGTATCTTTAATTTTGTTTTAGATACTTCCGCTCGGCAAAATCAAAATAAATTTTGCTTTTGCCCTTGCTTATTCGTATCTTTGGCGCGTATTTAATGGAAAATAATATTTCGTATGGACATATTAACCGGTTTAATAAAACTTTTCTTCGGCTCGAAAGCCGACAAAGACCGTAAGGAGGTCGAACCCTACCTGGTAAAAATCAAAGAGATATACCCTTCTATCAAAGCATTGTCGAACGACGAGTTGCGTGCGCACAGCGCAGAGTTGCGCCGCCGCATCGCCGAGTTCATCGCAGGCGATGAAGCGCATATCGTCGAACAAAAAGCCAAACTCGAATCGTCCGACCTTTCGATAGACGACAAGGAGAAGATTTCGAAGGACATCGACAACACCGTAAAGCGCATCGACGAGAAAATCGAGAAGATGCTCGACGAGATTCTGCCGGAGGCTTTCGCGATAATGAAGGACACCGCCCGCCGATTCGCCGAAAACGACACAGTCATAGTAACCGCCAACGATTTCGACCGCGACCTCGCCGCGACGAAGGATTTCGTAACCATCGACGGCGACAAAGCCGTATATGCTACGCACTGGACTGCCGGCGGAAACGACATCAAGTGGGACATGGTACACTACGACGTACAGTTGTTCGGAGGTGTCGTCCTGCACAAGGGCAAGATTGCCGAAATGGCGACCGGTGAGGGTAAGACGCTCGTCGCCACCCTGCCGGTATTCCTCAACGCACTCGCCGGAAAGGGAGTACACATGGTAACGGTGAACGACTACCTCGCACGACGCGACGCGGAGTGGATGGGTCCCATGTATCAGTTCCACGGACTGTCGGTGGACTGCATCGACGCCCACCAGCCGAACTCGGCAGCCCGCCACAAGGCATACATGGCGGACATCACGTTCGGTACGAACAACGAATACGGCTTCGACTATCTGCGCGACAACATGGCATCGTCGCCTAACGACCTCGTGCAGCGCAAACACCATTTCGCCATCGTCGATGAGGTGGACTCGGTGTTGATAGACGACGCGCGAACCCCGCTCATCATCTCGGGTCCCGTTCCGAAGGGCGACGACCAGATGTTCGAGCAGTACCGTCCGGCAATCGAGCATCTCTACGGATTGCAGAAGGATTTCGTGACGAATCTCGTGGCGGAATCGCGCAAACTCGCAGCCGAGGGTCAGATGGAAAAGGCGGGCATACTGATGTACCGTGCCTACAAGGGTCTGCCGAAATACAAGCCGCTCATCAAGTTCCTTTCTGAGCAGGGCATCAAGGTTCAGATGCAAAAGACCGAGAACATCTACATGGCGGACAACAACCGCCGCATGCCGGAGATTACCGACGAACTCTTCTTCGTCATCGACGAGAAGTTGAATTCGGTCGAACTCACCGACAAGGGACACGAGATATTGTCGCGCTATTTCAATGAGGACGGATTCTTCGTGCTGCCCGACATAGGTGCCGAAATCGCCGATTTGGAGAAAGCGGAACTCACTTTGGAGGAGAAGGCGCAGAAGAAGGACGAGATAATCAACGACTACTCGATAAAGTCGGAGCGCGTACACACCGTCAATCAGTTGCTCAAAGCCTATTCGATGTTCGAAAAGGACGTTGAATACGTCGTGATGGATAACAAGGTGAAGATTGTGGACGAGCAGACGGGACGTATTCTCGACGGTCGCCGCTACTCGGACGGTCTGCATCAGGCAATCGAGGCGAAAGAGCGCGTGAAGGTCGAGGCTGCGACGCAGACATTCGCTACGATTACGTTGCAGAACTATTTCCGCATGTATCACAAACTCGGCGGTATGACCGGTACGGCAGAGACCGAGGCATCGGAGTTCTGGAACATCTACAAACTGGATGTTGTCGTCATCCCAACCAACCGACCGGTAATCCGCGAGGACAGGGAGGATTTGATATACAAGACCAAACGCGAGAAGTACAACGCCGTAATCGAGGAGATAATCAAACTCGTCGGCGAAGGTCGTCCGGTACTGGTCGGCACCACGTCGGTCGAGATTTCGGAGTTGCTCAGCCGAATGCTCAAAATACGCGGTATCAAACATAACGTCCTCAACGCCAAGCAGCATCAACTCGAAGCGCAAATCGTCGCCGAGGCTGGACGTCCGGGACAGGTTACGATTGCGACCAACATGGCGGGTCGAGGAACCGACATCAAACTCACGGAGGATGTCAAGAAGGCTGGCGGTCTGGCGATTATCGGTACGGAACGCCACGAGAGCCGCCGCGTAGACCGTCAGTTGCGCGGTCGTGCGGGACGTCAGGGCGACCCGGGTTCGTCGCAGTTCTTCGTATCGTTCGAGGACGACCTCATGCGTCTGTTCGGTTCGGAGCGCATCGCCGCGATGATGGACAGAATGGGAGTCGAGGAGGGCGAAGCGATACAAGCCCGCATGATGACGAAAGCGGTCGAGCGCGCACAGCGCAAGGTCGAGGAGAACAACTTCGGCATCCGCAAGCGGCTGCTCGAATACGACGACGTGATGAACTCGCAGCGCGAGGTGATTTACACGCGCCGCCGCCACGCACTCTATGGCGAGCGAATCGAAATCGACTTGAACAACATCATGTACGATTACGCGGAAACGTTCGTGAACGAACACGAGGGCTACACGTTCGAGGAATTCGGATTCGAACTCATCCGCGAGGTCGGCACCCAGCCGTCGTTCGACGAAGCGACCTACGAAAAGGCTAAACACGACGAACTCGTCGAGTTGATAGTAGCCGACTTGCAGGGCGTCTTCGACCGCCGTGCGAAAGCGGTTGCCGATACGGTGCGTCCGGTGATGGCGCGCATCTACGAAGACCGCAAAGACCAGATGGACGGAAACATCTATTTCCCGCTCACCAACGGACATCTCGGATACAACATTCCTGTAAATCTGCGACGCTGCAAGGACAGCGACGGTGCGGAGATTTACAAGGTATTCTCGAAGGTGGTGATGTTCACCACAATCGACGACGCTTGGAGAGAGCATCTGCGCGAAATGGACGACCTGCGCCAGAGCGTGCAGAACGCATCCTACGAGCAGAAAGACCCGCTGTTGATTTACAAGTTCGAGTCGTTCAACCTCTTCTCGAAGATGCTCGAAAAGGTAAATCGCGAGGTGCTGGCGGTACTCAACAAGTCGTACATTCCGGTAAAGGAGCAGAACGCCGAAACGATACAGAAAGAGCGTCAGCAGAAAGCGAAAGTCGATGTGAACAAATTGCAGGCTTCGCGCATGGCTGCCGCCGCTGCTGCCGGTCAGGGCGACAAGAGCAAACCCGCACCGATGATAGCGGACAAGAAAATCGGTCGCAACGACCCGTGTCCGTGCGGAAGCGGCAAGAAATACAAGCACTGCCACGGAAAGGGACTTTAATCATACGGCAATGGGCGGATACGCGGAAGAGAAACAGAGGCAACTGGACACCAGATACCTGAAAATGGCACGCATTTGGGCTGAAAACTCGTATTGCGTCCGCCGTCAGGTCGGTGCGCTTATCGTCAAGGACAAGATGATAATTTCGGACGGCTACAACGGCACGCCGTCGGGATTCGAGAACATCTGCGAGGACGACATGGGGCAGACGAAGCCATACGTACTCCATGCCGAAGCCAATGCAATAACCAAAGTCGCAAAAAGCGCGAACAACTGCGACGGAGCGACGCTCTACATCACCGCATCGCCGTGCATCGAATGTGCGAAACTGATTATTCAGGCAGGCATAAAACGTGTGGTATACGGCGAGGAGTACCGCAAGAACGAAGGACTCGAACTGCTGCGCAAGGTTGGAATCGAGTGTACCTATATAAATATATGACGACAGAATATTCACTAACTATAAAACGACAAAGACTATGAGTTTTCTTACGAACGAAAAACTTACCATCGTCGGCGCAGCCGGCATGATAGGTTCCAACATGGCTCAGTGCGCCATGATGATGAAACTTTCGTCGAACATCTGCCTGTACGACCCGTTCGCACCGGCACTCGAAGGTGTAGCCGAGGAGTTGTACCACTGCGGATTCGACGGAGTGAATCTCACTTTCACGTCGGACATCAAGGAGGCTTTGACCGACGCCAAATACATCGTATCGTCGGGCGGCGCAGCCCGCAAGGCCGGCATGACGCGCGAAGACTTGTTGAAAGGCAACGCCGAAATCGCAGCGGAATTCGGCAAGAACATCCGCGAATACTGCCCTGACGTAAAGCACGTAGTGGTAATCTTCAATCCTGCCGACATCACCGGTCTCATCACGCTTATCTACTCCGGTCTGAAACCGAGCCAGGTAACCACCCTCGCGGCTCTCGACTCGACCCGTCTGCGCAGCGAACTGTCGAAATATTTCCATATTCCGGCAGAGGAAATCACCAACTCGCGTACATACGGAGGACACGGCGAGCAGATGGCGGTATTCGCATCGACCACCAAGGTTCAGGGTACGCCGCTTGCCGACATCATCGGCACCGACCGCATGCCTCAGGCAGACTGGGACGCACTACGTCAGCGCGTGATTCAAGGCGGCAAGAACATCATCGACCTGCGCGGTCGTTCGTCGTTCCAGAGCCCTGCATACGTATCGATAGAGATGATTGCAGCCGCAATGGGCGGAGCGGCATTCCGCTGGCCAGCCGGCGTATACGTAAACACTCCGGAGTTCGCGCACATCATGATGGCAATGGAGACCTCCATCACCAAGGACGGTGTGAAATACATTCCGGTAGAGGGTACCGCCGAGGAGCATCAGGCTCTCACGGACAGTTACAAGCACTTGTGCAAACTCCGCGACGAGGTTATCGAGATGGGCGTAATCCCTGCTATCGCAGACTGGAACAAAATCAATCCGAATCTCTAACGGTTGTTTAATCTTACGGACGCCAGCATCCACGAAACGGATGCTGGCGTCTTTCGTATCCGCACATACCGGCGCGACGACGACGAATACGGGCATTATAGAATAAGACAAGATTCTTAACGGGATTGCAGATTGCAGAAAACAAAATTTATACTTAAATTTGTGCGGATATACACAGCAAACGATTATGCCACAAATATCAGAAAGAGCAGTACTTATGCCCGAATCGCCGATTCGGCGGCTCGCACCCTTGGCGGAAGCAGCCAAGAATCGCGGAATCAAGGTTTATCATCTGAATATCGGACAGCCCGACATCGAGACACCCGAAGTAGGTTTGGATGCGCTCAAACATATCGACCGCAAGATTCTCGAATATAGTCCGAGCGACGGATTCCGCTCGCTGCGCGAGAAACTGGTCGGCTATTACGACCAATACCAGATAAAACTCTCTGCCGACGACATAATCATCACGGCAGGCGGTTCGGAAGCCGTGCTGTTCGCTTTCATGTCGTGTCTGAACCCAGGGGACGAGATAATTGTTCCCGAACCGGCATACGCCAACTACATGGCGTTCGCTGTTTCGGCAGGAGCCGTGATACGCCCGATAACATCGTCCATAGAGGACGGATTCGCACTGCCGTCGATAGAGCGTTTCGAGGAGTTGATAAACGAACGGACGCGAGGCATATTGATATGCAATCCGAACAACCCTACCGGATATCTCTACACCCGCAAGGAGATGAACCGCATACGCGATTTGGTGAAGAAATACGATTTGTTCCTGTTCTCGGACGAGGTGTACCGAGAGTTCATCTACACGGGTTCGCCATACATTTCGGCATGCCACCTCGAAGGCATCGAAAACAATGTCGTGCTTATCGACTCCGTGTCGAAGCGTTACTCCGAATGCGGAATCCGAATCGGTGCGCTGATTACGAAGAACAAAACGGTGAGAAATGCCGTCATGAAATTCTGTCAGGCGAGGTTGAGCCCGCCGCTGCTCGGGCAAATAGTGGCGGAGGCATCGCTCGACAGCCCGCGTTCGTATGCGATACACACCTATGAAGAGTACATCGAGCGTCGCAACTGTCTGATAGACGAACTCAACAAACTGCACGGCGTATACTCCCCTATTCCTATGGGCGCATTCTACACCGTCGCCCGACTGCCTATCGACGACAGCGACCGATTCTGCGAATGGTGTCTGAAAGAGTTCGACTACGAAGGCGAAACCGTCATGCTGGCTCCCGCATCGGGATTCTACTCCGAGAAGAATCTGGGGCACAACGAAGTACGCATCGCATACGTATTGGAAAAGAAGGAGTTGAAGCGGGCGATAAAGATTCTGGGCAAGGCATTGGATGCCTACCCCGGGAGAATAGACAAATAAAAACACAAAGGATAACATGAAAATACTTGTAACCGGAACTGCCGGATTCATCGGCTATCATCTTGCGAAAAGGCTGCTCGAACGCGGCGACGAAGTGGTCGGTATCGACTCGATAAACGATTATTACGACGTAAAGTTGAAATACGCCCGACTGTCGAAAACCGGAATCGCCGAATCGGAAATCGAATACGGCAAAGCGGTGCAAAGCACCGAATATCCGTCATACCGATTCATCAAACTGCAACTCGAAGACCGCGACGCATTGCAGAAACTCTTCGCCGAGGAGCATTTCGACGCGGTAATGAACCTCGCCGCACAGGCGGGAGTGCGTTACTCGCTCGAAAATCCGTATGCCTACATCGAGAGCAACGTCGTAGGATTCGTGAATCTGCTGGAATGCGCACGCCACAATCCGGTACGCCACTTCGTATACGCATCGTCGAGCAGCGTTTACGGCGGCAATACTAAAACTCCGTTCTCGGAGGACGACCGCGTGGACAATCCGGTATCGCTCTACGCCGCGACCAAAAAGTCGAACGAGTTGATGGCGAACGTATACTCCAAACTCTACGGCATACCGACCACCGGACTGCGATTCTTTACGGTCTACGGACCGTGGGGACGTCCCGACATGGCACCGATTCTGTTCACGAAAGCAATCGTTGCAGGCGAACCTATCAAAGTATTCAACAACGGCAATCTTTCGCGCGACTTCACCTACATCGACGACATCATCGAGGGTGTCGTGCGCGTCATCGACAAGGCGCCAGCAACGACCGACGAACATCCAGTTCCGGCTGAGGTCTACAACATCGGCTGCGGACATCCGATGCAGTTGATGGATTTCATCCGCACGCTCGAAAAGTCGCTCGGCAAGAAGGCGGAGATGAACATGATGCCGATGCAGAAAGGCGACGTCTACACGACATACGCCGACACGACGAAACTCGAACGCGACTTCGGCTACAAACCGCACGTAACGCTCGAAGAGGGAATCGCCCGATTCGTCGAGTGGTACGAGTCATACCGATAGCGGAATGGAGCGTTACGCCGACATAGTAACCCGACTGCTGAAATACGCGCTGTGGCACGACAACACCTCGCTCGACGGCAATGTTTTCGACGGATTGTCGGTCGATGATTGGGGGGGGTACACGAATTCGCACTGCGCCAAGGCGTATCGGCGATAGTATTCGACGCCCTGACGGATGCCGGCATAGCCCTGCCGCGTCCGATAAAGATGCGGTTCATCTCGGCGGTTTCGAACATAGAGAACGAATATGCCGCCAAACTGAAAACGGCGGCACGTCTTGCCGAAATATACCGGTCGAACGGCATTCGCATGATGATTCTGAAAGGACTCGGGTTATCGCAACTCTACCCTCATCCGAATCATCGTCCGTGCTGCGACATCGACATCTATCTGTTCGGCAGGCAGCGCGAGGCGGACGATATTCTGCGCAGGAACTACAATATTCCGATAGACGAGGACAAGCATCATCACACGGTATTCCATATCGGCAAAACGATGGTCGAGAATCACTACGACTTTATCGAAGCGCATTCGCGGCGGTCGAAATCGGAACTCGAACCGCGGCTGAAAGCCATTGCCGAAACGGAGCAGCCGATAAGAATCGAAATCGGCGGGCAGGAGGCTTACATTCCGTCTCCGAATCTCAATGCACTGTTCCTGACGCTGCATTCGGGAGCGCATTTCGCGGCGGAGAACATATCCGTAAGACATCTGCTCGACTGGTCGCTGTTCATCGACCGGTTCGGTGAGGATGTCGAATGGGAAAAAGTATATGCGCTGGCGGACGAATTCGGATTCCGACGCTATCTCGATTGTTTGAACACGATGTGTTTCGACTATCTCGGTCTTGCGAGGAAACCGTTCATAACCGTTTCGCAGGAGAAAGATATTGTCGAAAAATCGTGGGCGGACACGTTGGAGTACGGCAAGGAGTGCATTCCCGACAACTTCATAAAGGGTTGGATTTACCGCATCGACCGACGGTTCGCGAACGTGTGGAAACAGCGGATGGTATACCGCGACGGTTTGGTATCGTCGTTCCTGCTGTCGGCGGCAATCCACGTCATCAAGCCTAAATACTGGCGGAAAGACTGAAACGGCTTAAAGTTTTTAAGGTCTTTAAAGTCATTAAGGACTTTAAGGAGATAAATAGGATGCGTCAAAATCTCGTTTTGACGCATCCTATTTAAGGTGTGTAAGAACGGATAAAATGCAAGACGTTAAGGGTGAGGACGACGGGAGTTTACTGCCCGTAAATGACCGAGTCCGAATCCCAAGAACGACGCAGCAGTTTGCCGTTATGACACACCGCCTTACCGTTTAGGCAATCAAACGTTTTAGAACGGCAGGTCGTCGGGATTGTCGTCCGGAACCTGCGAGGTTGCAGGAGCGGACGCCGCAGTAAGTTACATTTCACACACAATAACAATAAATCTTACATGTTTTGACATTGCACGAAAGTTTTGTTTTTATACCTTTGCAACATAAAAATTATTGGCAGCAGCCCCAAAAACAGAGATAAGGTTATTGCATTTCCAAAATATTCAATACCTTTGTAACAACATATTGAATTTACGGAAGCGTAAGTTTATTCTCGGATAGTGAACGTAGGAAATTCATCATCAAACATGAGAATAAGCAAACCTTATTTCCCGTCGTATCCATACGGCGTGGGGTTGTTGCTTATTTGAATGTTTAAGGTAATCCTACGACCTACTATCCTCGAATAAGTTTTCAGCCCTGCGTTTCTTGTTTATTATTAATCACATCAGAGGGGCTGGGATGTATAATTTATATCATTATGCAAGAAATAACAGATGTAGTTAAATCCACATTAAAAGAATCGTTAAAAGACATTTATGTAAATCAGAATGTTCTAATTTGTATCAGTTCATACGTTGCTATTGGAGTAGTCGAGTTCGTCCAAATTGAACATCCAGATGCAATGCCAGTTTTATATTGTTGTTCAAAATGGCTTTCAATCGCAAGTACAATTTCTGTTTTATTATCATTAATTACTTACACATTTAATTATTGCAAAAAGAAACTAACTAAAAAATAGACATTACGAATATTATTTATAACACATAAAAACATCTAACTATGAAAAAAATTATTTTTATATCTATGTTTTTAATAAATATGGCACAAGTTCATGCACAGGTTTATTATACTCCATTTATTCCGGAAAATTCATCCAATAGACAAACACGACCTCAATATCAACCAAGATACCAACAAGAGCAAATAACATATCAGCGTATTACCGGAACTACAAAATCTGGGTATACAGCACCATTCAGAATCAAATATGTAGATGGATATATTAGATCTGTCGAATATTATAATTCTACATATAAAGATTGGATGACATGCATGTCATTCTCCCATACGGATAAAAATGCAATATACAACGATTATGAGAAAGTATATGATTACAAAGTCAAACCGACAATTGATAGCGAAATTTATTATTTTTAGATCAATAGAAATAAAATTATGAAGAACCTATTTAAATATTTCATAAGTTTCTGCTGTCCAATTTACGGTTGGATTTTATGGTCATTCGATTATGAAAATGGTTCAACATGCGGCATTATTGCTCTTATCAGTTACATACTCTCAGTTATATACACCGGTTTACAATAAATATGAACAAGCATGAACGATAACGAAAAAGAAATAGCGGATCTTGTAAATGAAATCCACGCATTTGCAGCCGACTTAATGTTTCAACAAAAGAAAAGTCCATCAGAAACTAAGAAAATATTAATCGAGCAAGGACTGGTGGCAGAAGATGCAGATATTGTTATATGGCACTTGCAACAAATTGTTGCTAACTACAATATAAGTTTGGGCATTATACTTGGTATTGCAGGATTAGTCATTACAATCATTACATTTTTTGTGGCAGACCAGCCATATAGTACTTATATTTATATAATTGCATTGATTATTGTCATATATGGCATTATCAGATTCTTCAAAGGATTCTCTCTGAAATTATCAAAGCCTTCCTATTAAATAAAACATTCCGATATTGTGTTCAATATCGGAATGTTTTATTTAATCATTATCACAAGACGTTTTAGAACGGCAGGTCGTCGGGATTATCGTCCGGAACCAGCGGGGTTACAGGAGCGGATGTCGCAGCGGGCTGCTGGTAGGCAGGCTGTTGATACGACGGCTGCTGGTAGGAGGATTGCTGGTAGCCCGACTGTTGCGGCTGTGCAGCAGGCGCACCCTGTTGCAGTGCGGCATTGTCGGAGCGACGACCGAGCAGTTTCATGTCGTTGGCGAGAATCTCCGTAGAATAACGCTTCTGGTTGTCCTTGTCTGTCCATTCGCGGGTACGTATCGAACCCTCGATATACAACTGGCTGCCCTTGCGGACATACTTGTCCACCACTTCCGCCAGACCGCGCCACAGCGTAACGGTGTGCCACTCCGTCAGTTCCTTCGTTTCGTTGGTCTGACGGTCGAATATGCGTTCGGTAGTCGCAAGACGCAGACGCGCGACCTTGACACCCGATTCGAGCGAGCGTACCTCGGGGTCGAGACCGACATTACCGACCAAAATTACCTTGTTAATCATATCTTAAAGTTGTTTTATCAGTTCCACGAACAATTTCGCCATACGCAGTCCAGCCTTTTTGCCCTGACGCTGCACATCCTCATGGTCGCCGATTTCGTCGCTCAGACCGCAGTTGGTAATCACCGACATTCCGAACACCGGCACCGACATGTGGCGTGCGACGATAACCTCGGGAACGGTTGACATTCCCGCCGCATCGCCGCCGATAGCCTTGAAATAGCGGTATTCAGCCTGAGTCTCGAACGACGGTCCGGTCGTGCCGACATAGACGCCGTATTGCAGTTTGATGTTCTCCTGCTCGGCGATGGCGGTCGCCTTGGCGATGATGTCCTTGTCATAGCAGTTGTGCATGTCCGAGAAACGCGGACCGAACTTGTCCATGTTCGCGCCGATAAGCGGATTGGGCATCAGGTTGATATGGTCGGTAATAACCATCAGGTCGCCCACGCGGAACGAGGTGTTTATGCCGCCGCTGGCATTCGACACGAACAGATATTTGATGCCGAGAACAGCCATTACGCGGACAGGAAACGTAACCTGCTTCATCGTATAGCCCTCGTAGTAGTGGAAGCGACCCTGCATAGCCACTACCCTGCGTCCGCCGATTTCGCCGAAAATCATGCGCCCCTTGTGTCCTTCGACGGTCGAAACGGGCGAATGCGGAATGTCCTTGTACTCGACCGAGAAACGTTCGTCGATATTATCGGCGAAGTCGCCGAGCCCCGTACCGAGAATTATGCCTATCTCCGGTTTGAAATCACCAGTTACGCTGCGCAGATAATCAGCAGCCTCTAATATATGTTCCATTGTTGCGTTGTTTTAAGTCATTATCCAGTTTGCCGAGGAACTCGCCGCCGAGATTGTCGGTAAACACCATACGGACATTCTCGTAGAACATCCGTTCGCGGACAGCCGACGGAATCTTGTTGCTGTTGAACAGTTTCACGGCATCTTTCTCGGTAGTAATGATGACCGCCTTCGGATGCTCGTCCAGCGTGCGCTGCATCAGTTTCAGGTCGCCGATACGGCATGAGTGGTGGTCTTCAAATTCGAGCGTCCGCACGACGTCGTACTTGCGTTTCAGACCGTCGATGAACACCTCGTTATTGCCGATGCCGCACATGGCGATAACCTCACTTCCGTACTTCACCGCACCCTTGACCTCCCCGAATACCGGTCGCACATCGCCATCGATGACCTTCGTGAAATAGAGACTCTGATACGGAGCCTGAACGAGAACCTTGCGCATGATGCGGGCATCGATAGGCGTCATGTCGTCGGGACACTTGGTAACGAGGAAATAGTGGGCGCGGCGCAACGAAGCGATGGTATCGCGCAACTGACCGTAAGGCAGCAGAAAGTCGCGTTCGACTGGGCGGGTGGCATCGACCATTATTATGTTGATGAACGGCTTCACGTAGCGGTGCTGGAATCCGTCATCCATAATTATCAGATTTACATCGGGATGCTCCTCGGCTATGCGTTCTATTCCGTATGTACGCTTCTCGCAGACCACAACCGCCACCGACGGGTACTTACGCTTGATTTGCAGCGGTTCGTCGCCGACATCGCGATAGGAGTCGGAAATTTCGACCTCGCGGTAGCCTTTCGTCACACGACCGTAGCCGCGCGAAAGTACGGCAACGTTATGCGTCTTGGAGAAATGGGCGACGAGCAGTTCGACCGTCGGGGTCTTGCCCGTTCCGCCGACCGTAATGTTGCCGACGCAGATTATCGGAATATCGTATTCGGTGCTGTGAAGCATACCGGTATCGAACATCAGATGACGGAGACGGATGCCCGCCCCGTAAATCAACGATGCTATTTTAAGAAACAGTTGCTTCATCGGAATACATATTTTTTCAAAGGTACGCAAAATAAATCAAGCGGCAAAACATTACGGTCCAATTTTCCAAAAACCGAGCATAAATCCGTGATTTGTCATAAATTTTAGGAGATTACATACAATTTTACACTAACAGCATTCCAAATCCGTATATCCTTGCGGGTTCCGACAAAAGTCCCCCGCCTGTGCGGGGGATTTCGGGGGGGGGTAACATCTGTGTACGCGGCTTTGCCGCGAGAGCCACGATAGTCGGTTATCTGAATACTTTTAATAACTTGATGCGGTGTAAAGTTGTATATAGTTACCAAATTTATTAACTTTGCAGAATATGAGAAAAGTGTACGCAATAGCCGCCATCGCATGTGCGGCGATATTATCATACGGATGCACCTCCACGACATCGAAGGCGGAGGAGGCGGAAAAGGCTCGCAACATCGTGTTCGGAATCGATGCCGAAGGATACGAACTCGACAAATGCACGGTCGAAAGGGGCGATACGTGGAGCAGGATTCTCGATTCGTACGGAATCGACGGACAGCGCATAAACCGGCTCGACCGCCTGGCTGCCGACGTATGCCCGCTGCGCCAAATCAGAGCCGGAAACAACTACACGACGTTCATCAAGAGCGATTCGACGATGCGCAGGCTCGACTATCTCGTCTACGAAAAGAATCTGACGGATTACGTCATATTCGCCTTCGTCGGCGACTCAGTGGCTGTTTCGACCGGAGTGCGCGATGTGGACATACGCCGGCAGAAGCGCAGCGCGACGATAGAGAGTTCGCTGTGGGGAGCGATAATCAAGGAGAATCTGCCGTATGCGCTCGCGTCGGAACTCGAAGACATATACCAGTGGACGGTCGATTTCTTCGGTATTCAGGCGGGCGACAGTTTCACGGTCGTTTACGACGAAAAGTTCATAGACACGCTGTCGGTCGGCATCGGACGGGTATGGGGAGCGAAATTCAATCACGGCGGCAAGGAGATATACGCCATTCCGTTCAAACAAGGCGACAAAATACAGTATTGGGAATACGACGGCGGTTCGCTGCGCAAGCAGTTGCTCAAAGCACCGCTGAAATTCACACGCATATCGTCCACGTTCTCCAATGCGCGCTACCACCCTATTCTGAAAAGATACAGACCGCATCACGGCGTCGATTACGCGGCACCAGTCGGCACTCCGGTACGTGCCGTAGCCGACGGAACGGTAGTTGCGAAAGGCTATCAGGGAGCGGCGGGCAACATGATAAAAATCAAGCACCCGGGAAATCTGATGTCGGGTTATCTTCATCTGCGCGGCTATGCCAAAGGGCTTGCGGTCGGCAAGCGCGTTGCGCAGGGCGAGATAATCGGATATGTCGGCAGCACGGGTCGTTCGACAGGACCGCATCTCGATTTCAGATTATGGAAAGGCGGGACGCCGATAAATCCGCTTAAAATTCCGCAGAAACCTGCCGAACCGATTTCGGACGCCAACCGTGCGTCGTTCGAATGGGTGCGCGACAGAATAGCAGCCGAACTCAACGGCGACGTCGCCGATTCGCTCCGCATAACGCAACTCGATTCGATAGTCGTAAGATGATGCTCGACAGGAAAATAGTTCGGTTCATAGAGCGTCATCACGTATTGACGCTGGCAACACGGTCTACCGACGGCTCGCCGTACTGCGCCAACTGCTTCTACGCCTACGACAAGGAGCGCAACCTGCTGATTTTTTCATCGGACGAAGCGACGCATCACGCCGCGGACATGGCTGCCCATCCGGAGGTCGCATGTTCGATAGTACTCGAAACAAAAATCGTGGGCAAATTGCAGGGCGTACAGATTTGCGGTCGCGCCGAACGCGGCGACGCCAAGGCGAAGAGCGACTATATCGGCAGATTCCCGTATACGGCGGTCATGCCGCTGAACATCTGGGTAGTGGAGCCGAATTTCGTTAAATTCACCAACAATACGCTCGGATTCGGAAAGAAACTGATATGGACGAAATAAGAATCGGAGTAGTGATAGTCGCCGGAGGAAGCGGCACGAGAATGGGCGGCACGATACCCAAGCAATTCGCCATAGTCGGCGGAGAACCGATACTCGTGCGCACCATAAACAATTTCGCGCACGCATTCCCGACGGCGAAAATCATCGTCGTTCTGCCGGTCGCGCAAATGGATTTCTGGCGCAATCTCTCGGCTCGGTTCAAAGTAGCCCGACACTCGACAGTCGAGGGTGGAGCGGAACGGTTTCATTCGGTGAAGAACGGAATCGAGGCTTTGAGCGATGCGGTAGACCTGATTGCCATACAGGACGGAGTCCGTCCGTTCGCTTCGGTAGAAATGATACGCCGCACGGCAGAATGCGCCGCCGAGAACGGGACGGCAATTCCGGCAGTCAAGCCCGTAGATTCGTTCAGGACGACAACGGGCGGCAGCGGAAAATCGGAAACAATCGACCGTTCGGCGCTGAGAATCATACAGACGCCGCAGATATTCCGCGCCGACTTGCTGCGGGCGGCATACGATGTCGATTACGACCCCGCATTCACCGACGACGCTTCTGTCGCAGAGCGCGCCGGATACGGGATAACGCTGTGCGAGGGCGAGCGGTCGAACATAAAGATAACCACGCGGGAGGACATGATTTACGCCTCGGCAATCGCCGAAGCGATGCGCGAAAACGGAAACGACCTATGACGACGGAATACGAATACAGACTCGACCGCAAGACCGGTTACCGGACGGCGATGCACCTCGTCGTCTTCGCCGCACTGGCAGTTGTGCTGCTATACGTATACGACGGCGGCTATATCCTCGCATGGTTCATATCGATAATGGTCGCCGTCATAGGACTTATGATACTGTCGATACCGCGGAAAATAGTTCTCACCGAAGATTCGCTGGACATACTCTGCATATCGGATTTCACGGAGATTCCGTACGGAGACATCGTATCGGCGAAAGCGGTAGAACGCAGGGAGATGCGGCTCTTCATGCCGCTGTTCGCGTCGGCAGGATTTTTCGGGTACTACGGATACTTCCTCAACCTGCGCCGAATGGATTTGGTGAAGGTATACGCTTCGTCGTGGCGCGGATTCGTAGAGATAACCGACATATACGAAGACAAATATTACGTATCGTGCGACCGCTGCGACGAACTGGTCGCCCTAATAGCGAAACGCACCGCAAACGAGCAAAAAGATGTTCAGTAACAATACGCTTTCAAGGAGAATCCCGGGCGTCGTATTCCGCCGCTCGAAACAGACGACGATGCTGCTGTCCATGGCACTGTTCTCGTTTTTGTTCATGATAGTATTCCGCCCGTTCGGCATAAACCGGATACTCGAATTCGACGAAATGAAATCTATGACAGCATCGGAACTGACGGCAGACGAGACCTTCTACGTCATGGTCGCCATCATAACGTCCGTGGCACTGCTGCTCGTAGGCATATCGCGATTCTTCATGGTGCGGTACAGCCGCAGCCGCGAAATGACATACAGCGGATATCTGACATGGAATCTGTGCGAATTTCTGATACTCGCCGTTACGCTCACCGGATTCTCGTCCGTAGTGTTCCACAGCGAAAACATACTGCACGTATTCCTCAACGTTTTCGGCAGGACGTTCTGCATACTGCTGATTCCGTACGGTTACAGTTTTCTGTATATCGTGCTGATGGAGAAGATGCAGGTGTTGAAGAATCTGCGCGAGAGCATACGGCATGACGAAGAGTCGCAGAACAGGGCAAACGTGCTGTTCCACGACGACAAGGGGCTGCGGCTGTCGGTCAAGCGCGACAATCTGCTGCTGATAGAGTCCGCCGACAACTACGTGTGCGTATGGTACCTGAACAACGATACCGTAAAGAAGGCGATGGTGCGCAACACCATGAAGCGTGTCGCCGAGCAGTTGGGGGACGGCAACATACGCCGCTGCCACCGCTCCTACATGGTCAATCTCGACCGTGTCAAGGTGCTGCGCCGCGAAAAGGAGGGAATATTCATCGAAATCGGACACGATGGCGTACCCGACATTCCGATTTCCAAGACATACGCCGAGAGCATAACCTCGTGGCTGATGAAATAACGGTACGTCAGACAATGAAAAAACCTTAAAACCATGATACATTTCATAACAAGATTCGTCGAAACGGCACGGAAGAACTGGGACACACCCGCTCTGTGCGACTACAAAGGGGCAAAGTTCACGTATGCGGACATTGCGACGCAGATTGCCAGACTGCATCTGGTATTCGAGAAATCGGGCATCGCCGCGGGCGACAAAATCGCGCTCTGCTCCAAGAACACGGCGCACTGGGCGATAGCCTATCTCGCAGCGGCATCGTATAGGGCAGTAGCGGTGCCTATCCTCAACGGCTTCACGCCCGACAATCTCGAAAAACTCGCAGACCATTCCGACAGCAAACTGCTGTTCACCGAGAAGGAGATGTGGAGCGAAATGAACGGGAAGAACATGCCGCAGTTGATCGGTGCGATAAACGTGGAGGATTACTCCGTCCTCTATTCGCGCGACGGACGGCTCGAAACCGCGGTGGCAGATGCTGAGCGGATGTTCTCCGAGAAATATCCGGACGGAATGAAGCCCGAACTGATGGAATACGAAATCGGCAAACCGGAAGATATAATCACGATAAGTTACACATCGGGAACGACTTCGTCGCCGAAGGGCATCATGCTGTCGGTACGCAGCATCTCGTCCAACATATCGTTCGGCGTAAAGCGCATCCAGTTCCCTAAAGGCGGCAATATAGTTTCGATGCTGCCGCTGGCGCACCTCTACGGACTGGTATTCGAGTTCGTATATCCGGTGGCGAGCGGAGGATGCGTCTACTTCCTCGGCAAAACGCCGACACCGACGATACTGTTGCAGGCGTTCGCCGACGTAAAGCCTTACATGCTAATCACCGTACCGCTCGTGGTCGAGAAGATATTCCGCAACAAGGTGATGCCCATACTCGAACGCCCCGCGATGCGCATAGCGACATCGATTCCGATAGTGAAGGGCGCGATATACGGTGCCGTGCGCCGCAAAGTCATGGCTGCGTTCGGCGGCAAGATGAAACATATCATAATCGGCGGAGCAGCCGTCAATTCGTCGATAGAAACGGTGATGAAAAAGGTCGGCATACCATACACCGTCGGATACGGAATGACGGAGTGCGGACCGCTCATCGGCTATGAGGACTGGTACAATTTCGCCATGCGGTCGTGCGGCAAACCGGTAGACGGGATGAAAGTGCGTATAGATTCGAACGACCCGCAGAACGAGGTCGGCGAGATACAGGTTCGCGGCGACAACGTGATGACGGGATACTACAAGAACGAGGAGGCGACGAAAGCCGCATTTACAGCCGACGGCTGGATGCGCACGGGCGACCTCGGACTGCTCGACAAGGACGGGAACATCTATATCAAGGGTCGGTCGAAGAACATGATTCTGACGGCGAACGGACAGAACATCTATCCGGAGGAGGTCGAGGAGTTGCTGAACGCAATGCCGCATGTCAAGGAATCTATCGTTATCGAGCGCAACAAACATATCGTGGCGATAGTCTCGGCAGAGGTCGATACGGCGAACCCGTTGAGCAGAGAGCAGTTGGACGAAGCAATGAAATCGAATCTCACCGTTCTCAACCGTGAACTGCCCTCATACTGCCAGATTACCGGAATCGAGATACTCGACGGCGATTTCGAGCGCACGCCGAAAAACAGCGTCAAGAGATATTTATACAAATAATTTCCGATAGCAAAAGGCAGGCGGATGATTGAAATTCATCCGCCTGTTTTTTATCTGCCGCTGCGGACAATCATGTCGGCGAGAGAATGGTTGAAATCGGATGCGTCGAGCAGACTTTCGAGCGAAAGGTGCATGCGGTAACGCCAATAGTGGCGCGGATTCGCCGGAATATTGATACGCTCCGATTCGGGGTCGGCACAGCGCAACGCCCCGTCGGTGGACAGCCAGTCCTGCAAAGGCAGAACGGCAAGCATCGATGGCGACTGCAAATGACGCTCGATGATGTCGCGGCACACCTCCGGCGTCGCATCGTAAGGAGCCTCGCCCCACCAGTTCATCACGAAGTTATAGTAACGCTGCGTCTTCTCGCGATTCTCGCGCCACCATGCACGGATAGGGTTCATGTCGTGGGTCGAGGTCGTGCATACCGACAGATAAGGATACTGCCGCAGCACCGCGAACTCGGTATCGACCGATTTCGGCATACGCTCGATTTCGAGCGACAGAATCTGCTGACGGTTCATCACGTCGGGAACGCAGTGCGGAATCATGCCCAAATCCTCGCCGCAGGTAAGCATCGGCGTGGATTCGATGAGCATCGACAGACGGCGTTCGGCAACATCGCGCCAGAAATCGTTGTGGCGATAATAGTAGAAATCGTTGTGCAGGCGTTCGAAAGCGCGCTTCTGCCAATCTGGCAGTTCGGCGAACCTGCGGGTCGAGAACGGAGAGATACGCGGATAGAAGTATCCCCGCTTATGACGGTATTCGAGCCAAAGGACATCTTCGGACGAATAATCGTACGCGACATCGCGGTTGCGGTCGAAATCGATTCCGCAGGAACGTATCTCGTCCTCGCTGTAAGGCATGGACGGGTTGAATTCGCCGAGCAGCGCATTGACGGCATCGAGCGGAATCTCCCAGATACGGAAGAATCCGAGGATATGGTCGATACGGTAAGCATCGAAGTACTCCGCCATTTTCGTAAAGCGGGCGCGCCACCACGCGTAATCGTCCTTCGCCATCTCCTCCCAGTTATATATAGGGAAACCCCAGTTCTGTCCCGTTGCCGAGAAATCGTCGGGCGGCGCACCAGCCGACGAATTCATGATGAACAGATGCGGCAATGCCCACGCATCGACGCTCGTGCGGCTTATGCCGATAGGAATATCGCCTTTCAGCACAACTCCCTTCGAGTGCGCATAGTCGCACACCGCCCGCAACTGCTTGTCGAGATGGAACTGCACGAAGCAGTAGAATCCGACATCCTCGGCGTTCTCCTTCGCGAAACGGGCGCAGGCGTCGGCATCGAACGTCGAATAGTCGCCCCAAGTCGAGAAATCAGCCGAACCGAATCTGTCCCTCAACACCGAAAAGACGGCATACGATTCCAGCCACGAACGGTTATGGTCGATGAACGCCTTATACTCGCGGCTCGCGAAACACTTTTTAGCGTAATCCTTATAGAGCAGTCGCAGGTACTCCGTCTTCGCCACGGTTACGCGTTCGTAATCGACCTGCGGCAGACCGTTGAGTTCGCGACACAGACGGTCGAACTCCGCCTGACGCTTTTTGTCGCGCAGTTTTCCTATTTCGGACGGACGGATATAGAGCGGATGCAGAGCGAAGGTAGAGTTGGCGTTGTAGGGATAGGAATCCTGCCAGGTTCCGGTCATCGTGGTATCATTGATTGGCAGAATCTGTATGACGTTCTGTCCGCACCGCTCGCACCAGTCGGCAAGCAGGCGCAGGTCGGCGAACTCGCCGACACCGAAACTCTGTTCCGAGCGCAGCGAGAAGACCGGAACGGCGACGCCTGCACCGCGCCACACGACATCATCGCGCAATCGCGCGCCCGTTACGATTCGCACGGAGTCGCCATACGCATCCATGGCAGGCAACCGGCGGTTATCGCCCGTCTCCCAACGCACGATATTGCCGTCGGCATCGAGAACCACGAACTTATACTCAGTCATGCCCTCCATGGTTCCGCCGCCGATAACCACGCCCCAGCGGACGCCTTCGATATGCGTCATACGGCGGACACGGTCGGCACTCCACTCTCCCAACTGGACGGAACTGCCGGAGATGCCGAGCACCTCGCCGCTTCGGAGGGTCGAAGCCTCGACCTCGACATATATTTCTCCGGAATGCAACCGCGGAACGGCTGAATCGGCATGGGCGAACACCACATCGGAGAACATCGACGTATAGAACGCCCTGTTTGCGGGCATATCGCGCCAAGCATCGAAAATCACGACCGATTTTGCCTCGGCATCGAGCGGAATCCGTCGTCCGCCGCCCCACTCCCTGCGCAAAACCGAATCGCCCGAAAGCAGTTCCAGACGGTATTCGAGACTTTTCGTCCGCGACGGGACATCGAACGCCGCCATCCATACACCGTCCGATGCACAGTTCATATCGACATTTCTGCCGTCGGCAATACACAGGCGGAGACGCTCTCCCCACGCAGTGTGATAATGTACGTTTACCTTTATTTTCATGATATACAAATATACGAAAAAAGCGGGGATGACAAACATCCCCGCTTTACAAACCGGACGAACACCGCGTTTTTTAATGACGAACGGCAGAATCCGGCATACGAATTATCCGAGTATCGACAACAGAATACCTGCTGCGACTGCCGAGCCGACAACGCCTGCGACGTTAGGACCCATAGCATGCATGAGCAGGAAGTTCGACGGATTGTCCTTCTGACCGACGGTCTGCGAAACACGCGCAGCCATAGGCACAGCCGAAACTCCGGCGGAACCGATAAGCGGATTGATTTTCTTGCCCTCTTTGAGGAACAGGTTCATGAACTTGGCGAGCAACACGCCGCTACCCGTACCGAAGCAGAATGCGATAACTCCGAGAGCAAGGATACCGAGCGTGCTGACATTAAGGAACGAATCGGCGGTAGCCGTGGCTCCGACCGAAATACCGAGGAATATTACCACGATATTCATCAGTTCGTTCTGCACCGTCTTGCTCAAACGGTCTACCACACCGCACTCTTTCATCAGGTTACCGAGCATCAGGCAGCCGATAAGCGGAGCAGCGTCCGGCAGCATCAGCGAGATGATTACGGTAATCACGATAGGGAAGATAATCTTCTCCACCTTCGATACCTGACGCAACTGCGACATCTTAATCATACGCTCTTTCCTGGTCGTCAGCGCACGCATGATAGGCGGCTGGATAACCGGAACGAGAGCCATATAGGAATATGCCGCGATAGCGATAGGACCGAGAAGATTCGGAGCGAGTTTCGAGGTAAGGAAAATCGACGTAGGACCGTCGGCACCGCCGATGATACCGATACTGCCGGCTTCGGCAGGCGTGAATCCCAATGCGATGGCGCCGATGAAGGTAAGGAAGATACCCATCTGCGCAGCCGCACCCAAAAGGAAACTCTTCGGATTGGCGATAAGCGGTCCGAAATCGGTCATCGCACCCACACCTATAAATATAAGGCACGGATAGATTCCGAGTTTGACGCCCAGATAGAGATAGTCGATAAGTCCCGCTTCGGCTACGAATATGTCCCAATGAACGTGTCCGCCCTCGAACAGAGCCGAGTGGAAAAGTTCCGCACCCGGAATGTTCGTCAGCAGCATGCCGAATGCAATCGGGAACAGCAGCAGAGGTTCGAACTTGTGCTTGATTGCAAGGTAGAGCAGGAACATCGCGAGAGCGAGCATCACGACATACTTGTATCCGCCCTCGGCGAAAAATGCCATGAAGCCCGAAGTTTCGATGAACTTTTCGAGGCTCTCACCGAAAAAGTTTGCAGTCAGTAAAGTACCCATAGCGCACTACTCTATGACAATTAAGACATCGCCCTCCATGACGGTGGCTCCCTGCTGTACCATAACGGACTTGACCTTACCGCCGCGCTCGGCGTCGATATTGTTCTCCATCTTCATGGCTTCGAGAACCACGAGAGTCTGTCCTGCGGAAACGGTGTCGCCCTCCTTGACATTGACGGAGGTTACCGTACCCGGAAGCGGGCAAACGAGTTTGTATGCCGAAGACGGCGCGGCAGGAGCCGCTACCGGCTTGGTCGCCGCTGCGGTGGTCGGGGTAACCGACAGACCCGTCGATTTAGGAGCAGGAATCACCTGCGGCTTGCTGATAGTACGGGCTTTGCCGCCTACAATCTCAACCTTGTACTGCGTGCCGTTGACAACTACATTGGCTTCGGTCGAAGCATCGTTGATTTCGTCGATGGCAACATCGTATTGGTTGCCGTTTATTTTCAGTGAATAGTTTTTCATTGTCGATAATTCATTTATTTTTTACGCTCCGGACACGGCGTAAGACCGTGAATCTTGGAATTCCATGGCGAATACATTCGGGTCATTCGGTTGATTGTCAGCATCTCCGACTCCTTGTCGTGCAATGCGCTCTTGTAGAGTTTGAGTGCCGTAATTATAGCCACGACCTCCTCCTCGCTGATGGCAACGGGTGCCTTGGTGTTGTTCACCTTATGCTCGCGGGTGAAGACGTAGCCGAAAAGACGCATGACGAACACCATCAGCAGCAGAACCACGAATACGAGTCCGATGCCGAGAAGTGCAATCAACAGAATCTCCGACCAAGGCAGCGAATAATCTATTACGAACAGTTTCATAATGCTCAGGGATTATAACGGAATGTTCGAATGTTTCTTCGCCGGATTCTGCAAACGCTTGGTCGAGAGCGACTGCAATGCACGGATGATGCGGAAACGGGTATTGCGAGGTTCAATGACGTCGTCGATATAACCGTAACGCGCGGCATTGTATGGATTGGAGAACAAATCCTTGTACTCCTGCTCCTTCTCTGCGACGAATTTCGCCTTCTCGGCAGGGTCGGTGAATCCGGCGAGGTCTTTCGCATAGAGCACCTCGACCGCTCCGCTCGCACCCATAACGGCGATTTCCGCCGAAGGCCAAGCATAGTTGATGTCGCCGCGGATATGCTTCGAGGACATGACGATGTAAGCACCGCCGTATGCCTTGCGCAGCGTAACGGTAATCTTCGGAACGGTAGCCTCGCAGTATGCGAACAGCAGTTTCGCACCGTGGGTAATCACGCCGCCGTACTCCTGCGTGGTACCAGGAAGGAATCCCGGAACATCGACCAGCGTAACGAGCGGTATGTTGAACGCATCGCAGAAGCGCACGAAACGCGCCGCCTTGCGGCTGGCGTTGATGTCGAGTACGCCCGCCATGAATTTAGGCTGGTTGGCGATGATACCCACGCTCTGACCGTTGAAACGGGCGAAGCAGGTGATGACGTTCTTGGCGTACGTAGCCGCCGATTCGAGGAAATCGCCGTCATCCACGATAGCGCGGATAACGTCGTACATGTCGTATGCCTGATTAGGATTCTCAGGGATGATTTCGTTGAGCGAATCCTCCAAACGGGCGATATTGTCGGTACACATCGCGAGCGGAGCATCCTCCATATTGTTCTGCGGCATGTAGGAGATGAGTTTCTTGATAAGGTCGATACCCTCCTCCTCGGTGTCTACCGCGAACTGTGCCACACCCGATTTGGTCGTGTGAACCACTGCGCCGCCGAGTTGCTCCTGCGTAACGTCCTCGCCCGTAACGGTCTTCACGACCTTAGGACCGGTAAGGAACATGTTAGAAGTCTCCTTCTTCATGATGATGAAATCGGTCAGTGCCGGAGAGTAGACCGCACCGCCGGCGCAAGGGCCGAAGATAGCGGAAATCTGCGGAATGACACCCGAAGCCATCACGTTGCGCTGGAAGATGTTGGCATAACCCGCCAAGGCGTTCACGCCCTCCTGAATACGTGCGCCGCCCGAGTCGTTCAGACCGATGCACGGTGCGCCGTTGCGCATCGCCATATCCATCACCTTGCAGATTTTGTCCGCCAAGGCGAGCGACAGCGAACCTGCCGTGACGGTGAAGTCCTGTGCGAAGACATAGACCAGACGACCGCCGATGGTACCGTAACCCGTTACGACACCGTCGCCGAACGTATGCTTCTTCTCCATTCCGAAATCGTAGCAACGATGGGTTACAAACATGTCGAACTCCTCAAAACTGCCCTCGTCGAGCAGCATCTGGATACGTTCGCGGGCAGTGTACTTGCCCTTGTCGTGCTGCTTGTCGATTGCTTTCTGACCGCCACCCATACGAGCCGTCTCGCGGTTCTCGATGAGTTTGTTGATTTTATTCTGAATTTCGCTCATAATATCCTATTTGTTTTTGTTCTCGCACAACTCGGTAAGGATGCCCTGCGTCGATTTCGGGTGAAGGAATGCGATAGTCATTCCGTCGGCACCCTTGCGCGGAGTGGCGTCGATAAGGCGCAAGCCCTTCTCGGCAGCATCAGCCAACTGCTCCTCGATATTCTCGCAGGCGAGAGCCATGTGGTGGATACCGATACCGCGGTTCTCGATGAACTTGGCAATCGTGGACTCCTCGCAGGTCGGTTCGAGCAGTTCTATCTTGGTCTGACCGAGCATGAAGAATGCGGTGCGCACCTTCTGGTCGGCAACCTCTTCGACCTTGTAACATTTAAGACCCAGAACGTTTTCCCAATAAGGAATCGCTTCGTCAAGGCTCTTCACGGCAATGCCGAGATGTTCGATGTGAGATACTTTCATAATGAAATAAAGTTTTTAGTTTTTATTATTTAGGGTTTACAGATTATTTTCAATCTTAAATCAAATCCTTGCAAAATTACGGTTTTCATTTGAAAATAAAAACTATTCCGTAACATTTTTCACGTATGCGCGCCGATTTATTCATTTCATGAATATTGTTTGGATTTCACGCAAAATTAGCGTATTTTCGCAATCTGTAACCGATTCTGCACGATATGAAACTACTGTACTCCGTAATCCTGACCGTATCGCTCTGCATGGCTGCCCGTGCGCAGAATCTCGCCATCGGCGAACGGACGCCGCCGATGCACCTCAAATACCGTCATTGGGTGAACGGGCATATCCCGCCGGATTGCGAATACGCCTACATCGGGTTCGTGCATTCGGCGAGCATTCCGTGCATAGGCGGAATCGAACATGTCGAGAAAATCATCGCCGGCAACGAAAACATCCGGTTGCTTATTCTGACGAAAGAGCCGGAAGCGAACATGAGCGCGTGGCTGGGACGGCTTGCGGCGGGACGTTCGGGCGTCGCCTGCGACTGCGAATACTCGTTCCGCAGTTTCGGCGTGAATTATGCACCTTTCGGGGTGATAATCGACAGCAAGAGAAAAGTGGTTTGGTTCGGCAACCCGAAGCAACTGACCGAAGAATACATACTGAAACTGACTAACAACAAGAAGAAGACAAAATGTCGTTCACGAAAATAGACCATTACGAGAAAGAGTACCGCGACACGCACCATGACAGTGCGCTGAACGTTACCGACGGTGTCGAAGACCAACCGATGGTAAATCCCTATTTCGTCCGCAAGAAACGGCGGACGCTTACCACGGACGAATACGTGCGGGGGATTCTCGACGGCAACATAACGATTCTGTCGCAGGCGATAACGCTTATCGAGAGCAACAATCCCGACCATTACGCGCAGGCGCAGGAGATTATCGAACGCTGTCTGCCGCACTCCGGAAAATCGGTCAGAATAGGAATCACGGGAGTTCCGGGAGCGGGCAAATCGACATTTATCGAAGCGATAGGCAACATGGTAACGTCGCTGCACCACAAGTTGGCGGTACTGGCGATAGACCCGAGTTCGGAGCGCAGCGGCGGTTCGATTCTCGGCGACAAGACCCGAATGGAGAGCATTTCGACCAATCCCGACGTCTTCATCCGCCCTTCCCCGTCGGCGGGTTCGCTCGGAGGCGTGGCACGCAAGACCCGCGAAACGATAGTGCTGTGCGAGGCAGCCGGATTCGACGTGATATTCATCGAAACGGTCGGTGTCGGACAGTCGGAAACCGCCGTACACTCGATGGTGGACATGTTCATGCTGTTGCAGATTTCGGGTGCGGGCGACGAATTGCAGGGCATCAAGCGCGGAATCATGGAGATGGCGGACATGATGGTAATCACCAAAGCCGACGGCGAGAACATCCACAAGGCTGGGCTGGCGAAGGTGCAGTTCCAGAACGCACTGCAACTATTCCCGACACCCGAATCGAACTGGCGCGCGAAAGTCTACACATGCTCTTCGACGGCTGGTACGGGATTGGAAGAGATATGGAAAGGCGTCGAAGATTATCTCGAACACATACAGCACAACGGCTATTTCGTGGCGCACCGCAACCAGCAGAACAAGTATTGGATGTACGAGAGCATCAACGAGGCGTTGAAAAGCAGTTTCTATCTCGACCCCGAAATCGAATCGCGCATCGGCGAGGTCGAACAGCGGGTACTCGACGCACGGTTGAGTTCGTTCATCGCGGCGAAGGAGTTGTTGGACATTTATTTCAAGAGATAAGGGTCTTTAAGGTCGTTAAAGACTTTAAGGACTTTAAGGACTTTAAGGACTTTAAGGACTTTAAAGAAAATTTCCGTCATGAAAAAGATAGTCGTATTCAGCGGTGCGGGAGTAAGTGCCGACAGCGGCATACCGACATACAGAAGTGCAGACGGATTGTGGGCGAACTATCGCATAGAGGATGTCTGCACGCCGGAAGCACTCGCCCGCGACCGCGAGACCGTAATACGGTTCTACAACGAGCGACGGCGCGAGATGATGTCGAAAGAGCCGAATGCGGGGCATTACGCCATAGCCGGACTGGAACGGCATTTCGATGTGGAAGTCGTAACGCAGAACATCGACAATCTGCACGAACGCGCCGGCTCTACGCGGGTAACGCATCTGCACGGCGAACTCACCAAATTGCGCAGTTCGGCGAATCCCGACCTTATCGTCGCGCTCGACGGTTGGGAGCAACGTTCGGATGCCTGCGCACCGGACGGCTCGCCGCTGCGACCACACATAGTGTTTTTCGGAGAAGCGGTACCGATGTTCGACGCTGCGGCTCGCATAGTCGCATCGGCGGACATACTTATAGTGGTCGGAACGTCGCTGGCGGTCTACCCTGCCGCATCGCTCGTCAATTACGTGCGCGACCGGCAGGTGCCGATATATCTGGTAGACCCCGCCGACCCGAAAATCGCATTCGTCCGCAACACCGTAACGCACATAAAAGCCCCCTCGGCAGTCGGGATGCCCGAACTTGCGAAAAGGTTAGTCGAGGAATTCGCATAATAGCATTCGCCTCCGACCATAAAGGTCGGAGGCGAATGCTTTAAGGAGATTAAGGTCATTAGGGTCGTTAAGGACCTTAAAGTCTTTAAGGTCGTTAAGGTCTTTTGGGCGACAGTCCTATTTCACTGTAAAGCGGTAGTGTCCGGAGCCGACAGCGAACTTCGCATAGCCGTCGGTGAAGCCCGATGGTTTCAGCGACAGGTCGGACGCCGCAACGGACTCGGCATCAGGAGCCGGAACGAATATCTCGGCGGTCGTATTGACAGGAATCGTAACATCAAGCGTCTTCAACACGTCATTCTCGGCATGCCATTCGGCTGCGACCTTGCCGTAAGGCGTAACGGTCGATGCCTTCATCCACTCGAAACCGCCGCCGACGTGAGGTCGCACGGCGATTGTTTTATATCCAGCCGAAGTTTCGCGGATGCCGACGGCACTGCGATAGAGCCAGTCGCCGATAGCACCGTAGGAGTAGTGATTGAACGAGTTCATTCCTTTGATGATAGACCCGTCGGGACGGATGCTGTCCCAACGCTCCCAGATAGTGGTAGCACCTTTGGTAATCGGATAAATCCAACTCGGACACGTCTTTTGAAGCAACAGGCGGTATGCCACGTCAGAACGTCCGTTATCCGTCAGCACGTTGCAGATATACGGAGTTCCGAGAAATCCCGTAGTGATATGGTCGCCGTAGCGTTCGATATTCGCGACGAGGCGGTCGAGAGCCTGCGCACGGAGATTCTCGGGCAGCAGGTCGAAATGCAGCGCAAGGACGTATGCGGTCTGGGTATCCGACGAAATCAGACCGTTCAGCGTAACGTACTCGTCCAGATATGCCTTGCGAACCTTATGCAGAATATCGGCATAGTAGGCGGCATCGTCGTTCCTGCCGAGCAATTCAGCCGCACGCCGCAATATCTCGACGGAGTTGGCGAAGAAGCACTGGGCGACAAGATGCTGGCTCGTAACCGCCGATTTGCCGTCAGGGTCGTTAGGCTTGCTCCAAAACAGCCAATCGCCGTAGTGAATGCCCGTATTCCATAAAAATCCCCTATCGCGGCTTTCTGAAATCATGTAATCCACCCAAAGTTTCATGCTCGGATACTGCTTTTCGAGTACCGACGCATCGCCGTAAGCCATATAGTGCTGCCAAGGGATAATCGTAGCCGCGTCCGACCAGCCCGTCGCACCGTTGCGACCGCTGCGGGAAATCGGGAACGTATCGGGAATGATTTTCGGTACGCGACCGTCGGAATATTGGTCGGCAGACAAATCGGAGAGCCATTTGCGGAAGAACGAATCGACATTGCCGAGGAATGACGCAGTGCGGAAGAATACCTGTGCGTCGCCAGTCCACCCGAGCCGCTCGTCGCGCTGCGGGCAGTCGGTCGGCACGTCCACGAAATTGTCGTGGAATCCCCATTCGATATTGCTCTGCAAACGGTTGATGATGTCCATCGACGAGGCGAATTCGCCGCTTTTGCCGAATCCCGAATAGACGACCTCTGCGGTGAAGTCATCGGGGTTCAAATCGCCGTCCACGCCGTCAACCTTTATATATCGGAAACCGTAGAAAGTCATGGTCGGCTCGAACCGCTCCTCGGCGTCGCCGCGAAGGATATAGGTACTCGTCGCTTTGGCACGGCGAAGATTGGTCGTATAGAAATTACCGTTTTGGTCGAGTATCTCGGCATGGTATATACGGACGGTATCGCCCGCTTTTCCGCGCAGACGTGCGGTCTCCCAGCCGACGATATTCTGCCCGAAATCGAGGACTTTCTCGCCCTTCGGAGTAACGATATACTTCACGGGGCGCAGCGAAGCGTGTTTGACGACGGGTTCGTTCTCGGTTGCAACGAGGTTGTCTTTCGCAAAACCTGCGACCGTAGCCTTGTCGGTCCACTGCGGGCAATCGACGGTTGACCAAGTCCTGTCGGCGAATCGGGCATCCACGGTCTGTCCGTCATAGATGTTGGCGAATACGATTTCGCCGCCCGACTGCAACCACTCGCCGTCGGTGGCGATGAACTCTTTCGTACCGTCGGAGTATTCGACGTTAATCTGCATCAGCAGGGCGATGTCGTCGCCGTATCGGTAGCGTTTGCTCGGCGATACGTAGTTCAAACCTCCGGAATACCATCCCGCGGAAACCACTGCTCCGACGGCATTGCGACCCGATTTGAGCAAACCGGTTACGTCGTAAGCCTGATACTGCAACCGCTTGTTGTACGACGTCCACCCCGGTGTAAGGTAGTAATCGCCCACGCGGCGACCGTTGATGTACGCCTCGTAGAGTCCGTGTGCCGTAATGTATGCCGTAGCGCGGGTGATACGCTTTTTCAACGTCCGTTCGGTGCGGAAATATACCGGCTTCAACTCTTTCGTCGAACCCGTTATCCATTCTGCCTGCCAGTCGCCGTGACGCAGTCCCGTATGCCATGACGACGAAGCGCGTTTGGAGACATTGCCATGGTTGTCCCACACGCGCACCGACCAGTCGTAGCGGGAATCCGAAAGCAGCGCGCCGTCGTATTTCACATTGGTCGAGTTGTCGGAATCGACCTTTCCGCTCTGCCACACGAGGCGTCCGTTGCAGCGCACGGTAACCTCATAAGCGGTCTGTACGGTATTTTTCGCCAGAGATTCGATAATCCAACTCAATGTCGGAGCATTTTCGGGCGATATGCCTTTCGGCGCATCGAGCCTGTCGGTGCGCAACGACGTAACGGCGACCTGAGCGGACAGAATCGACGGGAACAGCAACGCCAACGCAATCAAAAGTCTTTTCATAAGATTTATGGTTTTAAGGTTTCGTTTCATGTTACAATATTACTTAAAAATACTGTTTGCCACTATACTTTTTTGACATAATACTGTCGGATTTTGACGGGGAGAGGTGAGGTCATTAAAGTCGTTAAAGGCTTTAAGGTCTTTAAGGAGAGACTGCACAAAACAACAGAGCGGTACTTTTTCAGTATCGCTCTGTTGTTTCGTGCTGGCATTCAGCACTGTCTGTCGGGGAGACTGGATTCGAACCAGCGACCTCCAACTCCCGAAGCTGGCGCGCTAACCGGACTGCGCTACACCCCGAACTGTTTTTGCGGTGCAAATATAATATTTATTTCGTTACGTTGTATCAAAAAAATGCAGATTCGGCGAACGAACCTGCATTTCATTCGATAGGACACCTATTATTTCCGCACGACGACCTTTACGTCTATCGCCTGTTCGCCTTTCGCTCCGTTACCGATTTCGAACTCGACAGCCTGTCCCTCGTCCAATGATTTGAAACCGTCCTTAGCGATTCCCGTGAAGTGTACGAAGATTTCCTTGCCGTCTTCTCCGATAATGAATCCGTAGCCCTTCTTGCTATCGAACCATTTTACTTTGCCATTCATAAAAATAGGATTTAATAAATTAGTATAACAAATGTAAGCAAAAAGTTTTTGATAACCAAATAAAAAGACGATTTTTTACATCAGCGGAAACGAAGTTGCGACCGTGGCATAAAGAAATATTGCCGATAAAAAACACCAAAAAGTTTGGAATTATACTTTTTTTGTCTACCTTTGCAGTCGCAAAACGACTCGGGGTGTAGCGCAGCCCGGTTAGCGCATCTGCTTTGGGAGCAGAGGGTCCCAGGTTCGAATCCTGGTACCCCGACGAAGAAAAATCCGTTGTCAAATCGGCAACGGATTTTTTGTTTTACTCTTTTGCCCTATATTCTTTCGCAAGCACTATATTTTCGAAGTTTTATTCTGCATGCTTTAACATAAACTCTTTAAATTCGACAAACCAAACATAATCAATAATCGATGTTCTTATTTTTTAGGCAACAGTCCTCACAACATCCGAATCCAATCCTTGTATTTATTACATAGAGTACATTATAATTTAGAATTAAAATATGGTTCTCTATTTCTAAAATGTTTTGCCAAAACGACTTTAAATGATTGCACGCAATACATACACCAGAAACCTATATAGTAAATAAGTATCTTTTTTTTAACAGTTCGGCATCGCAATCTTTCATTATTATTTCACAACAATTCAACATTCTTCATCAAACAAATTACAAATCATATTGTTCGGATTATGTTGATGCGTGAAAAAAGGACTTGAAAATGAAGTTTTACCGGAACATGCTGCACTATTCGTGCGGCATGTTCTTTATTTTTATGGCTATAATGTTGTTTCAGTAAAAAAATGCTTACCTTTGTAAAGCAATGAATTTCATTGCGCGAGGGGGTATCGGACTTTTCCGTGTGCGAAACTCGGGAATCTGTATACACCGTTCGTTTTTATACCCGCTATTAACCAAAAAACTATTCAATATGAGTTGTTTATCGAACAATGGAATTAAAGAAAAGCCGATTTTCGCAGCGAAGATACCCGGAATCGCAATCGCTGTCGTGGCGACCGTTTGCCTGACAGGCTGTTTCTGCTCCGATTCATCCCGGTACAAATCGGCAATCGAATTGCAGGAGAAAGGAGACTTGGACAAGGCGATAGCCAAACTGTCGCAGATAAAGGACGGCTCCGAATTTTACGAACAAGCCCAGTATAACCTTTATCTGGATTATCTCGAACTACAAGACTCGCTCGCGGCTGGAACCGCTCTTACTAATGCTGTCAGGAACGGCAACTGGGATGTGTTCGAAGCGTATGACTGCTATGCGGGCTGCCTGCTGAACGGCACTCTGGCTCCTTACATCGAATCTGACGCGTCGGCGTGCGCGCAGTTGCTCGAAGTCTGCCCCGACAACGAATATCGGAATGTCGCCGGAGAAATATACTTCTTTTTGTCGCAATTCGACAAGGCTTACGAAATATTTCTGCCCAACACCTCTTGGAGCGACAAGGCGAACGGTTACGTGGGCGTGATGTATCTGCACGGTTTGGCAGGTCTTGACATAAACACCGATACCGCCTATAAATATCTGTCGCAGGCACCCGACGAGAATCCGTTCCTCGTGGAGAAGGGCGACCTTGCTTTATACCTGCGAAAGGCGGGCGACAAGGAGTCTTTTTACAACAGTATCGTGAAGGCGGATTCCTATTACGGAATGGCTGCGAGCCAAGAGCCGGACAATAGAGCCTATGCCGACCGCTACAAGGTTACGCAACAGATTGTTAAAGCGAAACAATCGCATCATAACGATAGTTTTTTGAGTGGCGGAAAGACGTCTTGGGACAACTATTCTTTCGGCAACGGTTATTATGGCGGAGAAGTCGCCTTTAACGCAAGGAATTTCACCCGCGGACCTCACGGCTGGGGCTACATCGACTTTAAGAACGGCGAAATCAATATGGGCAGATTCAGTTATAGCAACAATGACGGTCTGAGCCTGAAATTTCTTCCGAGGGAATCGGGCGGTTATTCGGTCTATGTGGGAGAGTATCGGAATAAAATGCCGTATAACGGAACCTATATTTTCGAGAGCGGCGATGCGTGGACGGGAAAGTTCAGACAGACGTCGGAATACTTCGAACTTACGGACGGTGTCGAATCCGATTTGCACGGAAACAAAATCCGCGATATAAAGAACTGATAACCGGCAGCCGAATATTTTTCGGTTGCCCCCAAACGACCTTAAAGTCTTTAAGGTCCTTAACGACTTTAATGGCTATCAAAAACGATTACAGCCGGCGAATTGCCGGCTGTAATCGTTTTTGAGGTAATTGCTGTTACCAGTTGAGAATCTTGCGGAAGTCGTACTCCTCCGGATTGGCAACATATTTCTTCGCAGCCTCGTAGTCATCAGGAGTGATGTAGTTCAACAGATTGTTGATGACCTGCTGGATTTTGTCCGACTCGATATTGACCAGACGCGGCGGAATCTTGCCGGTCTCTGGGTCCTGCAAGTCTTTCAGGTAGAGCGGCGATACGTAGCCGTCCTGGCTGATGTAGACCATGCAGCCCGTCTTGCCCTCCGAGAAGAGTTTGTAGACGCCCATGCCGAGTTCCGAGCAGTATACGAGGTCGTATGCGATAGGGGTCTGGCAACGTACCTCGTAGCCGATTTCTACCGGACGCGACTTGATTTTCAGACCGAGTTCCTTCACCTTCTTTTCGAGCATCTCGTTGAAGATGTGAGCCTTCGATACCTTGCCGAGTTCAGGGTGTCCGTGGTCGTCGTACGAGAAGTGGATACCCGACTTCGCGATTTCCTCGTCGGACAGCGAGTGGAACACACCCTCCGAAATCATCGCTACACCGTACTCCACGCCCATCAACTTGCGCTTGATAATCGACGAAACCACGAGGTTCACGATTTTGTCTACCGTAATGGTGGTCTTGTTGAACATCTCCGGAATGACAATCATCGGATAGTGGCAGGCCGAACCGATACCGAATGCGAGGTGTCCAGCCGAACGACCCATTGCCGCAACGACGAACCAGTTCGCGGAGGTGCGTGCGTCGTTGTATACGGCGCGACCGATTACCGTTCCGCCCTCTTTCGCCGACTGATAGCCGAACGTCGGAGTGCCGTTAGGCAGCGGAAGGTCGTTGTCGATAGTCTTCGGAACGTGGATGTTCGCGATTGGGTAGTGCTTTGCTTCGAGGAACTTGGCGATGCGGTTAGCGGTCGATGCGGTATCGTCGCCACCGACGGTTACGAGCAGTTTCACATTGTTCTCCTTGAAGAAACCGAGGTTGAAGTTCTCCTCGAAATCCTTGTCGGTCGGCTTGAAACGGCTCATGGTGAGGTACGAACCTCCCTGGTTGAAAATGTAGTCCGCCTTGAAGAAATCGAGGTCTTCGTAACGCGGCGACGGATTGAACAGACCCGAATAACCGTAGTGCAGTCCGATTACGCGATAACCTTTTGCAAGGAAAGTCTTGGCAACGCTGCCTACGACGGTATTCATGCCCGGTGCAGGTCCGCCACCCGTGAGAATTGCGATAGCATCTTTCATAGTGGTAAATTTATATTAAACGAATTTTTGCTTAAAACCGCCCAAAGATAACATTTTTTTCGATAAGGTGTATTGACGTCTACTCAAAAAGAATCTCCAAACGCTGATGTCAAACGAATGCGGCATTTTTTCTCCTGCGATGCGGTGCGTCGCAGGAGTTGTTTTTATCGAATAAAAACAATATGCGCTTGCTGAGAAGAAATCGAGGTGTCAAAAAACATAAATTTTCATATTTATAATCAAAAAACGGTATTTGTCTCTTTTCAAAAATTTCATCGGGTGATAATTTAATCTCGGCAATAGTGCCGAAGAATTAAAATTATCATCACAATGAAAAACACGGAAATTCTCTATTTGAGAAAAGCGGTCGCGCAGGAAATCGACAAATTCTATTATGAACCGCACAACAGCGCCCGCTGTCACAAGCAAGGTTATGAGAGATTCGGAAAGTAAATGTGTGCAGTAACTTATCCGACTTACATGCGGTATCTGAAAGCGGTGATTCCCGCAGAATACAGATTGCCGCCACACATCGTAAACGGCATCAGGTGTATGATTCTGCTGGACGGAAGATATCCGTTCCTGCTCGATGATGGAGAGGTTCGGCATCCCCAAGGTCGTTAGGGACTTTAACGACCTTAAAGAGAGATAATACAAAATCGCCGCAGAAGATACTTTCTGCGGCGATTCGTTTTGCGGCAAAGGGTTACTCGATGCGTTTGAGAACGTCGGTAAGCAGTTGCCAGAATTTAGTAACGGTCGAAATCTCGATTCGTTCGTCCGGCGAATGTACTCCGCGGAGAGTCGGTCCGAACGAAACCATCTCCAAATCTGGATACTTTTCGAGGAACAGACCGCACTCCAAGCCCGCATGGATGGCGCGCACCTTCGGTTCTTCGCCGAACAGCGACGCATATCCCGTCTTGCACCACTCCAAAAGCCGTGAATCGGGATTCGGTGTCCATCCAGGGTAGCCGTCCGAATGGGCGACGTCCGCTCCCGCGAGCGCGAAGACCGCCTCGACAGACTGCATCGCATACACTTTCGCGCTGTCCACGGACGAACGCTGAGAGGTGGTGATAATTATCGTATCGTCGTCGGCGAACTTCACCGAAGCGAGGTTAGTGGATGTTTCGACCAGACCTGCGACACTGTGCGACATTGCCAGAACGCCGTTAGGCACGCCAACAAGCGCATTCACCAGTGCCGACTGCGACTGCTCGTCGAGAACCGTCTCGGGCGCAGGCATCGGGTTGAGCGAGATTTTGAAATTCGGTTCGGTAAACCGGTACTCCGCACGCACGTCCTCTGCAAAAGTCGCGTACTCGGTCTCGAACAGTTTTTGGAGGCGCGACGGCACACCGAAGATTGCATACGCCTCGCGCGGAATCGCATTGCGCAGATTTCCGCCGCAGAAATAACTCATCCTACCCTCGAACGACTGCGAAGCGAGCATCAGCAGACGCGCCATGATTTTGTTGGAGTTGGCGCGACCCTTGTCGATGTCGTCGCCCGAATGTCCGCCCAGCAAATCGGAAACGTCGGCGCGGTAGAACGTATAGTTCGCCGGAGCGGCTTCCGTCGAGCAGTGCAGCGTCGCCAAAGTATCGACACCGCCCGCACAGCCGATGAAAAGTTCGCCGTCGTCCTCCGAGTCGAGATTTATCAGGTACTTTCCGGTTATCATATCGTCCGCGAGTTCGAATGCGCCCGTAAGACCGGTCTCCTCATCGACCGTGAACAGAGCCTCGACGGCACCGTGTTCGATGTCGGGGTCGACAAGCACAGCCAGAGCCGCCGCCATGCCGATACCGCAGTCGGCACCGAGCGTCGTTCCCTCGGCACGCACCCAGTCGCCGTCGATTCTGGTGCGGATAGCATCCTTCTCGAAATCGAATTCGACATCGGAGTTCTTCTCGCAAACCATATCCATGTGGGATTGAAGCACCACCGTCGGACGGTTCTCGTAACCCGCCGTAGCCGCCTTGCGGATAACGACGTTGCCGATTTTGTCGCGCTTGTGTTCGAGACCGTGTTTCGCGGCGAAATCCATAAGGAACGCGATTATCTTCTCCTCCTTCTTCGACGGACGCGGCACGCGCGTAATGTCGTCGAACAGTTCCCAAACCAACTTAGGGTTCAAATTTCTTATTTCCGACATAACATTATGTATTTTAACAATTTATTCTTTATAAACCAACGCCACCGCAGTTGCCGACACGCCGAGTTCCTCGCCCTCGAAGCCGAGCCGCTCGGTCGTAGTCGCCTTCACCGAAACGCAATCGACCTCGACCCCTGCCGCAGCCGCGATTTCGGCACGCATGGAGTCGATATACGGGCGCAGTTTCGGACGCTGCATCGCAATCGTAGAGTCGATATTGCCGACCGAGTAACCGCGTTCACGGAGCAGCGCGACAACACGGCGCAGCAGAATCCGCGAATCGATGCCCTCGAACTCCGCCGACGTATCGGGGAAATGCTTGCCTATATCACCCTCGGCAACCGCACCCAGCAAAGCGTCGCACACGGCATGAATCAGCACGTCGCCGTCCGAATGCGCGATACAACCCTTGGTGTGGGGTATCTCCACCCCGCCGAGAACAAGTTTCAGTCCGTCGTCCAATGCGTGGACGTCGTAGCCATGACCTATACGGAATTTCATACGATATGGAAAATCAATCTTATATTCGACAAATATACGAATAAGCGAGAGGAATGCCAAATTTATTTGGGGAAGGGCGATTTTATTAGGGACTTTAAGGTCGTTAGGGTCTTTAAGGGCTTTAAAGACCTTAACGGCAGCATCGCAAAAAACAAGCCGGACGGCTTTCGGTGCGTCCGGCTTTGAATCGTTTTCGGGGAAATGCTACTTCTCCTTTCCTGCGACGTAAGTCCGGAGAACATCCTCGCTGAGACCCATATTGGAATAGCCACCGTCGTGATAGAGGTTCTGCATCGTTACCTTGCGTGTAAGGTCGGAGAACAGCGTTACGATATAGTTCGCGCAGTCGTCCGCCGAAGCATTGCCGAGCGGAGACATCTTGTCGGCGAAATCGTACATGTCGCTCATGCCGGCGATACCCGAACCTGCGGTAGTCATCGTAGGCGACTGCGAAACGGTGTTCACGCGGACATTCTTCTCGCGACCGTAGATGGCACCGAAACTGCGGGCGACGGATTCGAGCATCGACTTTGCATCCGCCATATCGCTGTAACCGACGAACGTGCGCTGGGCGGCGATATACGACAGAGCGACCACCGAAGCCCAGTCGTTCAGTGCGTCCTTGCGGTAAAGCACTTGCAGCACCTTGTGGAACGAAACCGCCGAAATATCGATTGTCTTGGACATGAAGCCGTAATCGAGGTCGGTATACGGACGGTTCTTGCGCACGTTAGGCGACATGCCCACGGAGTGCAGGACGAAGTCGAATTTGCCGCCGAAATGCTCCATGGTCTTGTCCACCAGATTTTCGAGGTCTTCGACGCTGGTCGCATCAGCCGGCACTACGAGCGCGTGGCACTTCTCCGCCAACTCGTTGATAGTTCCAATGCGGATAGATACCGCCATATTCGTAAGGACGATTTCCGCACCCTCTTCGACGGCGCGTTCGGCTACCTTCCATGCGATGGAATGCTCGTTGAGTGCGCCGAATATGATTCCTTTTTTACCTTTTAACAAATTGTAAGCCATAACATTAAAGCGTTTCCGGTTTTTATCTTGTCCATAATTCCGGCGGAAACGCATCCGCAAAGGTAGCAAAAAATCCCTTAATTGCGCACCATTGTCGCGCAAACCCGATTGCGGATGAAGGTCTTAAATCCGGAAAGAGCATAAAAAAAGCACCCTCACGGGTGCTTTCGATTATCGTATTATCGTTTCGTCGCGGTCGGGACCGACCGATATTATCTTAATCGGCACACCCGTCTGCTCCTCGATGAACGCCACGTACTCCTTGAATTCCTGCGGGAAATCCTCGAACCTGCGAACCGGGCAGATGTCGCTCTTCCAGCCGCGGAACTCCTTGTAGACAGGCGTTACCTCCTCGTTGCTCTCGTAAGGGAAATAATCGACGCGCTCGCCGCCGACCTCGTAGCCGACTGCGACCTTTATCGTATCGAAATCGTTCATCACGTCCGCCTTCATCATAATCAGAGCCGAAACGCCGTTCATCGTAACGGCATATTTCAGCGCGACGAGGTCGAGCCAGCCGCAGCGGCGCGGGCGACCCGTCGTAGCACCGAATTCATGACCCACCTGACGCAGTTTCTCGCCCGTCTCGTCGAACAGTTCCGTAGGGAACGGACCGCTGCCGACGCGGGTGCAATAAGCCTTGAAGATTCCGTACACGTTGCCGATGCGGGTCGGAGCGACGCCCAGACCGGTACATACGCCCGCACACAGAGTGTTGGACGAGGTAACGAACGGATATGTTCCGAAATCGATGTCGAGCATCGAACCCTGCGCGCCCTCGGCAAGAATCGTAACGTCCTCGTCGATATACTTGTTCACCAACTGTTCGCTGTCGATGAAGCGGAATCGGCGAAGCGACTCGATGCCGGCGAACCACTCCTTCTCGTATTCGGTAATGTCGTACTCGAAATCGTATTGTTTGAGCAACTCGATGTGCTTGTTCTTCAACGTGTCGTAACGCTCTCTGAATGCCGGCGAAAGAATATCGCCCACACGCAGTCCGTTACGTCCCGTCTTGTCCATATATGCAGGACCGATGCCTTTGAGCGTCGAACCGATTTTGGTCTTGCCCTTCGCAGCCTCGCTCGCAGCGTCGAGAATGCGGTGCGTAGGCAGGATGAGATGTGCGCGCTTGGAGACGAGCATACGGCTCACGACATCCACGCCCTTCGCCTCGATTTCGGCAATCTCGGCAGCCAGAATAACGGGGTCGATAACCACTCCGTTGCCTATCACGTTTATCGAGCCGTCGCGGAAAATTCCCGACGGAACGGTATGCAGAACGAAACTGTCGCCTCCGAAATGGAGCGAATGTCCGGCATTCGGTCCGCCCTGAAAACGGGCGATTACTTTATAATCGGGAGTCAAAACATCGACCACCTTGCCTTTGCCCTCGTCGCCCCACTGCAAACCGAGAACAACATCGACTTTCTTCATAATATTAAAGTTGAAATTTATCAGGTTTCTTACCGCACGCAAAGATAATCTTTTCGGTCGTTATACACGACCTCCGCACACCCGAGTTTTCAACAATTTATAAACGGGGAGGAGGAATCTGCGAGAGAGGCGGGGAAAAAGTCCTTAAAGTCTTTAAGGTCATTAAGGACTTTATCGTGTCGGGCTATTTCCTCAGCCGCACGACGACCTCCTTCATTTCGCGGAGGGTTTCCATGCGGAACAGCAGAGCCGCAAGCAGGTAGAACGCCGCGCCGGCAGCGATTTCTATCGCGAGACGCGCGAGGATATGCAGACCGGCGATACACGGTGTGATGCCCGTTACGACAAGATACATCGCCGCCGTGAGCAGTGCTGTCGGAGCAAGAGTACGCAGTATGGCGAAGACGCCGATGCGGGCGAAGCGGGTCGATGCAGCGATATTCACAGCCGCCTCGACAGCCGTCGTCGCGACGAGACCCCATGCGACCGCGGTTACGGAGTATGGAATCGTAGCGGCGAGGATAACCGTGGTGATAATCTTCTTCATCACCTCCAAACGGATTATGATGCTGCCGTCGCTTTTGACTTTGAGGATGTTGTAGGCTATCATCGACAGCGGGTAGAACACCCCGCACAGCGACAGTATGCGGAAATACGGCACCGTCGGCATCCACCGCTCGCCGAGCAGCAGCGCGAACATGTCGTCCGCAACGGCAATCATCCCGACCATCGCCGGAAACATCACGAACGCTGTAACCATCATCACGCGGCGGTAACTGTCGGCGAATTTCGCCGCATCGTCCTTGATGTTCGACAACGCGGGATAGGTTACGCTCTGCACCGACTGCATAGCCGAACTGACGGGAAGTTCTTTAAGTTTCTGAGCCTGATTGAAGTAGCCGAGGGTGTCGGTCGAATACATCTTGCCGATGAAAAGTTGGGCGACGTTGTTGTAGACAGCCGAAATGATGTCGGTGAACATCAGTCTGAACGAGAACGGCGACATCGCCCTCAACGTCGCGCCCGAAAATGCGCCGCCCGCCCGCCAGTCGCTGCACAACCACAGCAACACGGCTTTCGCAGCCATCGTGCCGAGCCGCTGTTCGACCAATGCCCATACGCCCATTCCCGCCAGAGCCATCGCGATGGCTGCAACGCCGGCAATGCACGACGATGCGAAATTGATTTTCGACAGGAGGTCGAACCGGAAACGGCGCGTGAATATGGTATTCTGGATTACGCAGAACGCATTTATCGGCAGCAGCAGGAACAGCACCGGTGCGATGCGCGCTATCACGTCGCGTCCGTAGAAGCGCGCGACCATAGGCGCGGTAAGCGTCAGAACGACATAGAGGACAATCGAGACGGCGACATTGAAGACGAAAACCGACTTGTAGTCATCCGCCGTAGGAGCATTCTTGCGGATAAGCATCTGCGAGAATCCGCTGTCCACGACGACGAGGGCGAGAGCCGTAAAGAATGTCATGATTGCCATGACGCCGAAATCGTCGGGCATCAGCAATCGGGCGACGATAATGCTTACCGCCACTTGCAGGAGCATCGAACCGATTTTCTCGGCTACGCTCCAAGCCACTCCCATAGCGACTTTATCCCTCAACCGGTCTGCCATTGCGTGTCGCTGTCGGGCGGCGGCACCGCGTCCGCGCAACTATCTGCGCAGACGCAAAGCCTCCACTCCCAAACGGTATGAATCGAGTCCGAATCCCACTATCGAACCAGCCGCCGCAGCCGCGAGCAGCGACGTATGGCGGAACTCCTCGCGCGCGCCGATATTCGAGATATGAATCTCGACGACCGGCACATCTATCGCCGACACGGCATCGCGTATCGCTACCGACGTGTGCGTATAGCCGCCCGCATTGAGCAGAACGCCGTCGTACCTGCCGTCGGCTTCGTGCAGGGCATCTATCAACTCGCCCTCGATATTCGACTGGCGATAGTCGATTCCGATGTCGGGATACGCGCGCCGCAGTTCGGGAATGAACTCGTCGAAACTCTTTGCGCCGTAAACCGCCCTGTCGCGCCTGCCCTGCAAATTGAGGTTCGGTCCGTTAAGGATAAGGATTTTCATGTTATATAGTCGTTATTTCGCAGCCAGACAAGCCAGCGCGATAGAGTATTTCTTCGACAGAGCCGAGTCGCCGCGCGAAGTAAGCACGCACGGAACTTTCGTACCCATAACCATCGCCGCGAGTTCCCCGTTGCCGATATGCGATACCGACTTGAAGAATACGTTAGCGGATTCGAGGTTCGGGAACAACAGCGCGTCCACATCGCCCGCAACCGACGAACCCTTGACCTTCTTATGCTCGGCGACCTCCTTGAACAGAGCGACGTCGAGCGAAACAGGTCCGTCCACTACGACATCGCCCAACTGTCCGCGGTCGCCCATCTTGGCGAGTATCGCCGCCTCGGTGGAGGAAGCGACATTCGGCAGGACGAGTTCCGACGGAGCGACGCAGCCGATTTTCGGAGTCTTCACGCCCAGCAGATTCGCAACCGAGCGCAGATAACCGATAAGAATCTGTTTCTGCTTGAAATCGGGCTGCGGGATAACCGCGATGTCCGACGCGAGCAGCAGTTTGTGATAGCCCGCCCACTCGAATACCGAAACATGGCTCAACGTGCCTTTCGGCGGGAACAGACCGGCTTCCTTATTGAGGATGCCGCGCATATATTTGTCGGTCGATACCAGCCCCTTCATAAGCACGTCCGCTTCGCCAGCCACGACAGCCGCAACGGCGAGCGACACGCATTTGGCGTCGTTCTTCTCGTCCACGATGCGGAAGACGCCGCAATCGATGTTCAACTCCTTGCAGACCTGCTCGATGACCTCGCGGTCGCCGAAGAGCGTAGGTTCTACCAATCCTTCGTTGTAGGCGTCGTAAACAGCCGCAATGGTGTGGGAATCCTGACCGTAAGCCACGGCAAGGCGTTTGCGTCCGCGGGCTTTCGCAGCCTCGACTATTTCACTCAAATGTTTCATATCCCAATTCGCTATTTTACCAGATTATACGTATCGGTTGCTATCACCAGTTCCTCGTCGGTCGCGATGACGGCTACTTTCACCTTCGAAGCCCCGTCGGAGATTATCGCGTTGTCGCCGTGAACGGTCTTGTTGAATCCGCGGTCGATGCTTACGCCCATGAACTCCATATTGCCGCAGACACTCTCGCGCATTTCTGCCGAGTTCTCGCCCACGCCGCCGGTAAACACAATCAAATCGACGCCGCCCATCAGTGCCGCATACTTGCCGACATACTGTTTGATACGCGAATAGTACATATCGCGCGCCAGAATCGCACGTTCGTTGCCCGCGTCGTATGCCGCATCGATGTCGCGCATGTCGCTCGATATGCCCGACACGCCCTCGACGCCAGAACGCTTGTTAATCATCGCATTGATGTCGGCGAGGGTCATACCCTCCTTTTCGGCGACATAGAGCAGCACGCTCGGGTCCACATCGCCGCAGCGGGTACCCATGACGAGTCCGTCCACCGGCGAGAAGCCCATCGACGTGCATACCGACTTGCCGTTCACGATAGCCGTAACGGAACCGCCGTTGCCGACGTGGCAGGTGATGATTTTCGAGTCGTTTATATCGATTCCCGCGAGTTCCGCACCCACTCTCGATACGAACTTGTGGCTCGACCCGTGGAATCCGTAGCGGCGCACGCGGTATTTCTCGTAGTATTCGTAAGGAATCGCATAGATATAGTTTTCAGCCGGAATGGTCTGGTGGAACGAGGTGTCGAACACTGCCACCTGCCTGATGTTCGGCAGCACCTTTTCCATCGAGTTCACGCCTTCGAGGTTCGCCGGATTATGCAGCGGAGCGACATCGAAGAGCGAACGCACCTTCTCCTTCACCTCCTCTGTGATGATGCAACTGTCGGAGAAGAGTTCGCCGCCGTGTACCATGCGGTGTCCGACGGCTTTGAGTTCGTCGAGCGAAGCGATGACGCCGTGGTCGGCATCGGTCAGCGCTTCGAGGACGAGGCGGATTCCCGTCGTGTGGTCGGGAATCGGCTGATGGAGTTTGAACGGGGTTTTGCCCGTAGGCTTGTGTGTCAAATCGCCCTCGGCGAGTCCGATTCTCTCGACCAGACCCTTCGCCAGAAGCGAGTGCTTGCTGTCGTCGATGTCGATTACCTGATACTTTATCGACGAACTGCCGCAGTTCAATACTAAAATTACCATAAGATTTCTATGTTTGTCGTATATATTTTTGATTTATGTTCTGCCGTTAGCAACAAATGCAAAGGTATCTATTTCCATCGGAAAACAAAAGAAAACTGTTTGAAAAGTGCAAGCATTTTTCAAACAGTTTTTGCTCCGGTTACAAAACTCTCGTTATTCGGAATACCGGTAGCCGACGCCTTTCAGTGTCGCGATGCGGTCGTCGCCTATCTTGCGGCGCAAACGGCGGATATGGACATCGAGCGTCCGCTCCCCCACCACGACCTCGTCGCCCCATACCGAAGCGTAAATCTCCTCGCGGGTGAAAATGCGGTCGGGCTGCGAGCGCAGCAGTTTCAATATCTCGTACTCCTTGCGCGGCAGCACCTCCTCGCCGCTGTCGGTTACGACGGCATGGCGCGCTTCGTCGAGAACCACCCTGTCGGAATGCACGGATACGCCGTTGTCGTCGAGACGCTTCATTATGGCGTTTATACGGCTGCACAGCAGACGCATGCGCACCGGCTTCGTGATATAGTCGTCGGCACCGGCGAGATAACTGCCTATCTGCTTCTCCTCCTCGTCCACAGCCGACAGGAACACGACCATCGTGTCTTTCAACTGCGGATGACTGCGTATAGCCTCGCAGGTCTGTCTGCCGTCCATCACCGGCATCATCGAGTCGAGCAGTACCAGATGCGGGCGCACGCGCTCCGCCGTTTCCAGCCCCTCCTTTCCGTTGCAGGCGGTATAGACCTCGTAACCCTCCTTGGCGAGATTGTAGCCGACGAACTCCAAGATGTCGCGTTCGTCATCGACGATAAGTATCCGTTTGCCCATTGCGTTGCGGATGTGCCGTTAGAACTCCACTGTCGGAACGGTCGCTGCGCCCTCGGAAGCCGAGAAGAACTCCTTTTTCGAGAATCCGAACATGCCCGCCACGACATTCGACGGGAAAGTCGCGGTCTTGACATTGAACCGTTTCACAGCCTCGTTGTATTCGTTGCGGGCAACGGCGATACGGTTCTCCGTACCCTCCAACTGCGCCTGCAATTCGAGGAAGTTCTGATTCGCTTTCAGGTCGGGATAGTTCTCGGATATGGCAATCAGACGACCGAGAGCCGAGGTTACGCCGTTCTGTGCGGATACATACGAGCGGAACTGCTCGGGTGTCATGTTGTCGGCATCGACGCTCACCGACGTTGCCGCGGCGCGAGCCTTCACCACGTCTTCGAGCGTCTTCTGCTCGTGCGAAGCATAGCCCTTCACGGTATTTACGAGATTCGGAATCAGGTCTGCACGACGCTGATACTGCGTTTCGACATTCGACCATTTGGCGGCGACCTCCTGCTGCGCCGTTGCAAGACCGTTGTAGGTCGTCCACATGAACAATACGATTACGGCAACGATTGCACCGATGATAATCCAAGTACTCTTTTTCATGACATTTATTCTTTTGTGTTTGTATTCGATACTATAAATTATTGGTAAATACGTATTTATCATAATATTTTCGGCATTTTCATACCAAGATGAATTCTCCACACCGCATCCTGAAAATTGATATATAGGTCGCCGTCGTATGTTGAAACTCCCTGCGGTTCGCGTTCGATAACCGATATATCGTGGTGTTTCACAAGATGCTCACCTGTTCTCTTATCGAAAACGTTTAATTCAGCCACCTTTTTCGACATTTCGATACCGAAAGCGCACTTTTCCATCTCGGTGTATATACCGTTCACCTCGAAAAGCATATTGCCGACAATCTCCGCACCCTGATAGAGCCGCAGCCACACCGGCAGTTCGTAACTTTCAAGCACGTCGGCTGCGGTGAACGTAACGTCGCCCTCGTCCAAGCGCGGCAGACGGAAACGAAAGACGACAATCGTATTCTCGTCGGTGTTTATCTTTTTCAGTTTGCGCTGCATGTAGAGTATGCTATTGCGTTCATGGTCGATAACTACCTGCGAGCCGTTGTATCCGTTGTCGAGGTCGAACTTTATGGTCTGTATCAGTTCCGCCGACGTCGGCGTTACCTTCTCGACATAGCAACTGAACGTCGTCAGGTCGCCCGAAACGTAGAGGGCGGGGAACTCGCTGCCCTCGGGAATCTCTACACCGAAATCGAGGTTGCCGCAGTGGTTGCTCGGCACATTGCTGCCGAGCGGAAACTCGCCGACGACAGCCATATCGGACATCCGCAGAGTGCGGCAGTATCCGCCGTCGAACCCGACGAAAGCGTAGCCGTTGCAGATGTCCATCGCCTGCACCACGCGTTGCGTACCGTCCGGCGCGGCATATTTCGGCAGATCGGCGACCTTATTGTATGTGTACCTGTCACAAAATGACCCTCCTGTTACAGAATCCACACCATCTATAAGAACAAATATTTGATCTGTTATTTGATCTGTTATTTCCTCCATTTCTATTTTTGGAGGCTTCTTTACCAAGTTTATCGCCTGTGCCGAAAATACGATTGCCGTTACGGCAAATATCGCCAAAATCTTTCCCGATACGTTTTTCATAATCCTTTACCATTAGAATTTCGAGCCTGCACCTCCGCCGCCGAAATGACCTCCTCCGAAGCCGCCGCCCATACTGCTTCCGCCGCCGAAACCTCCGCCGCCCAAGAAGATTCCGCCGCCGCCATTGTCCTTATATATCTTTTCGCGTTCGCGTCTCGCATATCCGCAGTTGCGACATCTGTATACATACTCGACGAAATCGTATTTGCGATTGGAAGCCAGCAATATGGTGTCTGTTTTGCCGAGTTTGTGCTTGCCGCAGTTCGGGCATTTCGACTTCGCCCACACGTAATACGCCACACCGCCTATCGCCAATACGAAAAATACGGTCATCGACAGCAGCGCAACAAGCAATCCCGTTTCATCATCGGGCGACATCGCGTCGTCGAAAATGTCATTGCCCGACAATATTTCGGCGACCGCCGATACTCCGTCCACCATACCGCGGCTGAAATCGCCACGCGAGAACGGCTCTACCATGTATCTCTGCTGAATACGCTTGCAGAGCGCGTCGGGCAGTATGCCTTCCAGCCCGTCGCCCGTAACGAACCGTATTTCGCGCTTATCCTTGACAAGCAGGATGCCCAGTCCGTTATTCGCGCCTTTCGAGCCTACGCCCCACTCGGAAAACAACCGGTGAGCGAACGTGAACACGTCGCCGCCCGCGATGTCGTCGACGGCGACGACGGCAATCTGCGCCTTGCCTGCACGGCGCAGCGAGTCGCATGCGAGGTCTATCGCCGCAACGGATTCGGCGGAGAGTATTCCGTCGGGATTGGAGGTATAGCGTGTACGGTCGGTGCGCTGGACATTCGGCACGCTCTCGACGGTGTATGTCCTGCCGAAAACGGTTGCGACGCATGCGACCGCCAGAATCAGTATCGGGATTATTCGCTTCATAATATCGCAAATATACGAATAAGCGAGAGTAATGCCAAATTTATTTGAGCATTGCCGAGCGGGAGTATATTGGGCGAAGCCAAATTACGAATAAGCGAGCGAAATCAAAAATTTGATTTCGATTTTCTTCTTGTTACCCACCCCCTAAATCCCCCGCCTGTGCGGGGGACTTATTTTTTCAAATTTATTTGAGCATTGCCGAGCGGGAGTACATAATGCCCACCAAATATCCTTAAAGTCCTTAAATTCTTTAAGGACCTTAAAGACCTTTAACCTGCCTTACAGAAAATATCCGCAGTCGGTTGAAAAACCCGAAAAAATTGCTACCTTTGTGCTGATTATACTCGAAAGTTCGGGTATGTAATTAAAACGCATTTAGATATGGCAACTGAAAAATCTACCGCGACTCCTGAATTGGAGTCTGTCAGCAAGGCTGAGGATATGTCGAAGGAGAGTGTCGTCGAACCGCAGGAGGAATCCGCTCCAACAGAAACGCAACCCGTTGCGGATACGCCGGTTGCAGCCGCAGAACCCGATACGGAGGTGAACGGCGGCGAAGGGTCGGACGATGAAGATACGGTAGAGGAGGATGCCGATTTGGCGGACAGCATTTCGGACAAGACCAAAGGGGAACTGCTCGAAATGCTCGCTCAAATCATCGCCGAACGTCCGGTGCAGGATATCCGCCGCGAGGTCGAGGCGATAAAAATCGCGTTCTACAAGCGTCATCGCGCCGAGGTGGACGCGCTGCGCAAGGCATTCGCTGCCGAACACGGCGAGGATGCCGAATTTGCGATGGAACCCGATGCGGACGAATCGCGGTTCAAGGATTTGCTCCGCATCTACCGCACCAAGCGCGACGAATTCGCTGCCGTGGCTGAAAAGGCGAAGGAGGAGAACTACAAAATCAAACTCGAAATAATCGAGGAACTCAAAAATCTCGTCAAGAACGAGGAGACGCTCAACAACACTTTCGCTAAGTTCCGCGAACTGCAAGCCCGCTGGAAAGAGACGGGACCGGTTCCGCAGCAGTATGTCAAGGACTTGTGGGAGACCTACAATCTGCACGTGGAGAATTTCTACGACTTCGTGAAGATAAACAAGGAGTTGCGCGACCTCGACTGGAAGAAGAACCTCGAACTCAAAACCGCACTCTGCGAGCAGGCGGAACGCCTCGCCGAGGAGCCGTCGGTAGTCGAGGCATTCCGCAAGTTGCAGAAACTCCACGACGACTGGCGCGAGATAGGTCCGGTTGCGAGCGAGTACAAGGAGGCTCTGTGGGAGCGTTTCAAGGAGGCTTCGAGCAAAATCAACCGCAGTCATCAGGAGTTCTTCGAGAATCTGAAAGCCGAGCAGTTGAACAATCTGGAACGCAAGACGGCTCTTTGCGAGCAGGTCGAGGCTCTCGCCGCCGATTCGCTCTCGTCCCACAAGACATGGAACCGTGCAAGCGAGAAACTGCTCGAAATCCAGAAAGAGTGGAAGACCATAGGTTTCGCACCGAAAAAGGACAATACGAAAGTCTACGAACGTTTCCGCGCGGCATGCGACGCATTCTTCGCCCGCAAGCGCGAATTCTACTCCGAAGTCAAGGACGACATGGAGAAGAACCTGCGTCTGAAAGAGGAGATTTGCGAGGCTGCCGAGAAATTGCAGGAGAGCGAGGAATGGAAAGCAGCGACGGACGAACTGTTGGCGTTGCAGGCTCGCTGGAAGGAGATAGGTGCGGTGTCGCGCCGCCACTCCGATGCGATATGGAAGCGATTCCGTGCGGCTTGCGACAAGTTCTTCGAGCGCAAGTCGGCTCACTTCGCATCTGTCGAGAACGAATATGCCGAGAACCTGCGCAAGAAATCGGAACTCATCGAGCAAATGCTCGTCGCCGACATAAAGGAGGGCGGACACGACATGATAAAGGAGTTCCAGCGTCGTTGGAGCGAAATCGGCTACGTGCCTATCAAGCATAAGGACGAGTTGCAGAAGCGTTACAAGGAGGCTGTGGACAAACTCTTCGGCGCATTGAGAGGTTCGGACCGCGAACAGTCGATGTCGCGGTTCAAGGAGAAGGTCTCGTCGCTCCGCTCGGCGGGCGACAAGCGTCTGCGCACCGAACGCGACAAACTCTACAACAGGGTACGCCAACTCGAACAGGAGATAGCCCTGCTGGAAAATAACATAGGATTCTTCTCCAAGTCGAAAGGCGCCGAGGCTCTCATCGCCGACGTGCAGGAGAAGATAGCGCGCGCCAAACGCGACATGGCGGACGCGATAGCGAAAGTTAAACTGATTGACGGCGAGCAATAATCGCCGTCAATCAGTTTTTTGAAGGTCAAAACGATTAGGAAACAAATTATATAAATATAAGTATGAAATTGTCGAAACCCAAATATATTTTCGTTACCGGCGGTGTGGCATCGTCGCTCGGAAAGGGAATCATCTCGGCCTCGCTGGCGCGTCTGTTGCAGGCGAGAGGCTACGTTACCACAATCCAGAAACTCGACCCATACATCAACGTAGACCCGGGTACGCTGAATCCTTACGAACACGGCGAATGCTATGTTACGGAGGACGGAACGGAAACCGACCTCGATTTGGGACACTACGAGCGTTTTACGTCGATAGCGACGTCGAAGAACAACAACGTAACGACCGGAAAAATCTACAAGAGCGTCATCGAGAAGGAGCGCAAGGGCGAATTCCTCGGCAAGACGGTGCAGGTCATCCCGCACATCACCGACGAAATCAAGCGTCGCGTGCAGTTGCTCGGACACACCAAGCAGTACGACGTCATCATCACCGAAATCGGCGGTACGGTCGGCGACATCGAGTCGCTGCCGTTCATCGAGTCGGTGCGTCAGTTGCGCAACTCGCTCGGATTCCAGAACTCGGCGTTGATTCACCTCGCATGGGTACCTTACATGGCGGCTTCGGGCGAGTTGAAGACCAAGCCTACGCAACACTCCGTCAAGGCGTTGCTCGAAAACGGATTGCAACCCGACGTACTCGTCCTGCGAGCCGAACATCCGCTCGAAGCGTCGCTCAAACGCAAGGTTGCGCTGTTCTGCAACGTGATGCCGGAGGCGGTTATCGAATCCATCGACATGCCTACGATTTACGAAGTGCCGCTGCGCATGTACGAGCAGCACCTCGATACGGTCGTATTGCAGCGTCTGGGTCTGCCGGTGGACGACACCGAACCCGATTTGGCGGCATGGCGCGGTTTCGTGGACAAAATCAAGCATCCGAAGCATACGGTGGACATCGCTCTGGTCGGCAAGTATACCGAACTGCCAGATGCCTACAAGTCAATAAGCGAATCGTTCATCCACGCAGGTGCGATGAACGACTGCAAGGTCAAACTCCACTATGTCAATTCGGAGAAGATTACGCGCGAGAACGTCGCCGAAACGCTCGCCGGCATGTCGGGAATACTCGTCGCACCGGGATTCGGCAACCGCGGCATCGAGGGTAAAATCGAAACGGTGCGTTATGCCCGCGAGAACAAGGTTCCTTTCTTCGGAATCTGTCTCGGAATGCAGTGCGCCGTAATCGAGTTCGCCCGCAACGTGCTGGGACTCGAAAACGCCAATTCGAGCGAAATGGAGTCGGCTACGAAATATCCGGTCATCGACCTTATGGAAGACCAGAAGGGCGTTACGGCAAAGGGCGGAACGATGCGTCTGGGCGGTTATGCCTGCACGCTCGCCGAGGGTTCGCACGCCGCGGCGGCATACGGCACAACCAACATCGTCGAGCGTCATCGCCACCGCTACGAATTCAACAGCGACTACCGCGAGATGTTCGAGAAGGCGGGGATGAAGGCAGTCGGCGTAAATCCCGACACCAATCTGGTCGAGGTAGTCGAAATCGCCGACCATCCGTGGTTCGTCGGTACGCAGTATCATCCGGAGTACAAGAGTACGGTCGAGCGTCCCGCTCCGCTTTTCGTCGCATTCGTGGCGGAAGCGATGAAGTATGCCGAAAAGAAGTAATATTTACACAGAGTTTAGTCGAAGATGAACGAAAACAAACAATCTGTCATAGGATTCGTCCTTATCGCCCTGATATTTCTGGGCTTCATGCTCTATACCAATCACGAACAGGCTGAATACCGCGCTTCGTTGGAGGCGCAGGAGGCACTGGTTATCGCCGACGAGGCTGCACCGCAGCCTGCGGAGAGCGCAGCGACCGACGCGACCGCGACCGAACAGCCCGCACAGCCGCAGTCGGTTCAGTCCGACGGCTTTATCGCCGATGCGGAGAGTGTCGAGGATATCGTCGTGGAGAACGACGTTCTCAAAATACGGTTCACGACCAAGGGTGCGCAAATCGCCGACGTTACGCTGAAAGAGTACACCAAATACGCTCCGAAAGACGAGCGCAATACGCTTGTGCAGTTGTTCGACCCCGAGACGGCTCGTTTCGACATGTCGTTCTATCTGAAAAACAACCTGCGCAATGTCAAGGTAAACACGATAGAGCATAATTTCGAGTTGCTGCCGATACGCAACGCCGACAAGTCCAGAATCGTTACCATGCGTCTACCGGTCGGCGAGGACGCTTCGCTGGACTACGTCTACACGATTTACGACGAACTCCGTCCGGAGCGCGACTACCTCGTCGATTTCGAGGTGCGCCTCAACAATCTCGCGCCGATGATGGCTAACCAGACGAGCATCGGCATCGATTGGAGCAACCGTTCGTACCAGAACGAACGCAGTTACAAGACCGAGAATACCTACACCACCATCGCATACCACTTCCCGAACGAAATCGGAATCGAGGATTTGGGCATGGCGACGGGCGACAAGGACAAGAACGTTTCGTCGTCGGTAGACTGGGTTTCGTTCAAGCAGCAGTACTTCTCATCGACGTTCATCGCGCGCAGCACGAAGTTCACCTACGCCGACATGATGTTCGATACCGAAGCCGACAAATCGGGATTCATCAAGGATTTCTCGCTCAAAACCGCTGTCGCCTACACTCCGCAGACCGAGGATTACAAGTTCTCGTTCTATCTCGGACCGAACAAATACGCCGTTCTGCGCAAGGTGGCTGACGACAACGGCTCGTCGCTGTCGCTCGAACGCATAATCCCGCTCGGCTGGATTATATCGAGTTTCATCAGCCGCTGGGTGGTGATTCCGGTATTCGACTTCCTGCAACAGTACATCGCGTCGTTCGGTCTTATAATCCTGATACTGACGATACTCGTAAAACTCGTCATCTTCCCGCTCACCTACAAGAGTTACCTTTCGACGGCGAAGATGCGCGTACTGAAACCCGAAATCGAGGCTATCAACGCCAAGTATCCGCGTCAGGAAGATGCAATGAAGAAGCAGCAGGCGACGATGGAACTCTACAAGAAAGCGGACGTGAACATCATGGGCGGCTGTATTCCGGCACTTATCCAGATGCCGATACTCATCGCGATGTTCCGCTTCTTCCCTGCAAGTATCGAGTTGCGCGGGCAATCGTTCCTGTGGAGCGACGACCTCTCGTCGTATGACAGCATCCTGCAACTGCCGTTCAACATTCCGTTCTACGGCGACCACGTGAGTCTGTTCGCACTGCTCATGGCACTCGTATTCTTCGCGTTCTCCTACATGAACTACCAGCAGAGCGCGTCGTCGCAGCCGCAAATGGCAGGTATGAAGTTCATGATGGTATACATGATGCCGGCAATGATGCTGCTGTGGTTCAACGACTATGCGAGCGGACTCTGCTACTACTATCTGCTGTCGAACCTGATAACGATAATCCAGACCGTCGCTATCCGCCATCTTATCGACGACAACAAGATACATGCGCTCGTCCATGCCAACATGACGAAGAACAACACGAAAGGCAAGAAATCGCGTTTCCAGCAGAAATACGAGGAGTTGATGCGCCAGCAGGAGCAGATACAGAAACAACAGCGCGGAAAGAAATAGGGAGCAATCGTGGCAAAATTCGCATCGACCATATCCAATGAGGATGTCGCACAACTCGAACCGGTGCGCTTCGACGGCGAAATAGTCGTCGTCGAGACCGTACGCGACCTGCTGCGTGCGTGCGAGGTTCTGTCGGCACAGAAGATTATCGGATTCGACACCGAAACCCGTCCGTCGTTCACATCGGGCATGGTGAACAAGGTCGCATTGCTGCAACTCTCGACCGACGACGTATGCTTCCTTATCCGGCTCAACAAGGTTCCGCTCGACAAGGCATTGATAGCCATACTTCAAAACGAGAATATCGCGAAAGTCGGAGCAGCGGTTCAGAACGACATCGCCGCGCTGAATGCATTGCGGCACTTCAAGGCGCGCGGATTCATCGACCTGCAAAACGAGGTCGGGCGGTTCGGCATCGAAGACCGCAGTCTGCGCAAACTTTCGGGTATCATCATCGGCAAGAAAGTGTCGAAGGCGCAGCGGTTGAGCAACTGGGAGGCACAGACGCTCACTCCCCAGCAGCAGCAGTACGCCGCGACCGACGCTTGGGTGTGCATCGAACTTCTGCGCCGCCTGCAAGCAGCGGAAAAAGGTAAAGCCAAACGACCTTAAAGACTTTAAGGTCATTAAGGACTTTAAGGACTTTAAGGACTTTAAGGACCTTAACGATAATAGGCACTTCTTTCGGAAGTGCCTATTATCGTTTTTTGCCGAAGCGAAAACTACTCGTAGCGTCCCGATTTCAGACGGTTCACCTCGTCGTCGGTAAGGAATCGCCATGCACCGCGTTTGAGGTTCTTTTTCGTCAGACCGGCATAGTATACGCGGTCGAGTTTGGTTACCGAGTAGCCCAGATGCTCGAACATGCGTCGCACGATTCGGTTGCGTCCCGAGTGAATCTCCACTCCGACCGACTTCTTGTCGTCTTTCAGATAGGATATTTCGTCGAAGAACGCATCGCCGTCTTCGAGCGTTATTCCGTCGGCAAGAGCGTCGAAATCGGCACGCGTCAGCGGCTTGTCGAGTTCAACCTCGTAAATCTTCTTCTTTTTGTTGGACGGATGTGTCAGTTGGCGGGTAATGTCGCCGTCATTGGTGAAAAGCAGCAGTCCGAGCGAATTCTTGTCGAGGCGTCCCACCGGATATATGCGCTCCTTGCAGGCATCCTTGACAAGTTCCATTACGGTCTTGTTCGCGTGTTCGTCTTCGAGCGTCGTAACGTAGCCCTTAGGCTTGTTGAGAATCAGATAGACGTTCTTCTCGCCGCGGATACGCTCGTCGTTGAAGCGCACCTCGTCCGTCGGCTTCACCTTCGTTCCGAGTTCGGTTACCACTACTCCGTTCACGCTGACGAGACCTGCCGTAATGAAGTCGTCTGCCTCGCGGCGCGAGCAGAGTCCCGACTGCGCCACGAAGCGGTTCAGACGGATTTCGCCGGTTACGCGGTTCGGATTGTATTTCGGATACGACTTGGGCTTGTCGTCGAAGCGGCGTTCGTCGCGACCGAATTTCCTGCCGCCCTTGTCGCCGTATGCCGGACGCTCGCCGCCGAATCTCTTGTCGCCGAACTTCTTGCCGCCTTGCTTTCTGTCTCCGTAAGGCTTGCGACCGCCGTCGCCCTCGAACTTGCCCTCGCCGAATTTGCGGTCTCCGAACGACTTGTGCGGTTTATCGCCGTCGAACTTACGGTCGCCGAAAGATTTCGAGCCGAACGACTTGCGCGGCTTGTCATCGCCGAACTTGCGCTCGCCGAACGGTTTGTGAGGTTTGTCGCCGAACCGGCGTTCGTTGCCGTCGTTCGTTCTGTCTTTCAATCTGTTATCTGATGTGAAGTTCGGATTGTAGGAACTTCTTTTCGGTTTGTCGTCGTAACTGCGGCGTTCATCGTCTCTCTTCACGGTGCGTTCCACACGTTCCGTGCGCACCTGCCGCAAGCGTTTGTCTTTCGCGAACTTCGACAGTGCCGAAGTCGCATCGCTTTTGAAATCTTTCATATATAAGTCGTTTTACGCCGACAAAGGTAAACTAATTTTCGTGATTCGCATTCAAACGTCAACGCAAATATGGATTAAAATACGAAATATTCCGTTTTTAATCGTCCCGCAATCGTCCCTGCCGATTGTTCCGCAGCGCACACCGCTCCGAAAGCGCGGCGGACGGCACAAATTTCGGAGTACGTGGATACATTTGCCCTCTTTTTTGTAATTTTGCCGGCGATGAACAAAGAGATTTTCCGCATAGCGATACCCAACATAATATCGAGCATCACCGTACCGCTCATGGGTATCTTCTCGACCGCAATCGCCGGACACTGGGGCGACTCGGCGCAGACGATAGGCGCACTCGCCATCGGCGTTTCGATATTCAACTTCATCTACTGGAACTGTTCGTTCATCCGCATGGGAACCAGCGGATTCACGGCGCAGGCATTCGGCGCGGGCGATTTCCGCGAAACGACCGTCATGCTCGCCCGAGCCGTCGCGGTGTCGCTGCTGCTCGGTGCGATAGTACTGATACTCCAATATCCGCTCGGCGAACTGTCGCTATGGATGATGAACGGCAACGACATGGTCGCCGACTATTTCTATGCCCGTATCTGGGCTGTACCTGCCGGAATCATGCTCTTCGGGCTGAACGGCTGGTTCACGGGAATGCAGAACGCCGTCATACCGATGTGTACGTCGATAATCGTCAATATCGTACACGTTCTGTGCAGTCTGTGGTTCGCCTTCGGACTCGACATGGGCATCGTCGGCATCGCATACGCCTCGGTCGTCGCCCAATGGTCGGGACTGCTGATTTCGGTTCTGCTGCTCGTCGCGGTATTCCGCAAGAAGTTGCGGCGCATCGACATCCGTTCGGCATTCGACATGCGACCGATGAAGGAGTTCTTCAAGGTCAATATCGACATCATCATCCGCACGTTCTGCATCGTATCTGTCTACACGTTCTTCACGGCGGCGTCGGCTCGGCTGGACAACGGGATAATTCTGGCGGTGAACACGATGCTGATGCAACTTTTCACGCTGTTCTCGTATATGAATGACGGTTTCGCATTCGCCGCCGAGGCTCTGACGGGACGGTTCGTCGGCGCACGCGACAAGCAGTCGCTGCACCGCTGCGTAAGGATGTGCGTTGCATGGTCGTTCGCCATGTCGGTTCTGTGTATAGGAATCTACGTCGGATGGTGGCGCGACCTGTTCATGCTTTTCCTGCGCAGCGACGCTTCGGACGTAGTGGCGATTCTCGACACGGCACACCGCTATATCGGTTGGATTATGGCTATTCCGGTCGCTGCGGCAGTACCGTTCACGCTCGACGGCGTGATGACGGGCGCGACGCTTACCCGCATAATGCGCAATTCGATGCTGATTTCGACAGCGGCATATTTCGCGATATTCTACGGATTCTCGCCGTTTATCGGCAACGACGCCCTGTGGCTCGCCTTTACGCTCTATATGGCAATCAGAGGCGTTGTGCAGTACTTCATGTCGCACCGTCTGCGCGACGTCTACCGCAAGGCGGAAGCATAAAAAACGCGGGCGGAATTTCCGCCCGCGTTAAAGTCCTTAAAGATTCCGTCAATGCGTCGCCCGATACCATGCGGTCTGCCGCCACTCCTCGATATACGCGGATTTGGGGTCGAGTTCCACCGGCGCGCTCGTCGTGATGCCCGAATAGTAGTTTATGGCATTCGCGAGTCCGTTGTATGCCGAGTAGAACCTCTCGGTGTGGTAGCGCGACGAAACGGTCTTGTCGAGTTGCTCCGAAAATGCCTTTACGGCATCGGGGTCGGCGCATGAACGGCGCACGTAATCCTCCAAGTCGTAGAATATGTGGGTCGGATTGTAATACGAACTTATACCCTCGTATGCCTGCAATTCGTTCAGGTCGAACTCCTGCGTTCCAGCCTCGTTCACCCGCTTCACCGCCTGCGCGAGCGCATCTATCTGCGAACAGTCGATAAGCGCGGAGCAAGCCGAACGGTAAACAGCCGTCGAATTGGCTTCGTAGTAATCGACGAATGTACGGCACACGGCATCCAAGTCGTACCCCGTGCCGCCGTTCGTCAGCAGCAGCGGCATTATCACCTTGTACGGGAATCCGGTACCCATCACCTCGCACGGCGACGCGACTATACGGTCGGCGGTGCGGCGCATGTCGTACAGCGATTCGATATTCGACATGAAGCAGGCGTCGAAAATTATATAGTCCATCTTCACGCCCGTACTCTCGACCGCCGCGGCGAACTCGTCGGTATCGAACTGCGTCGTCGCAGAATCGCCCATGTGTCGCATCTGCGGCGCACCGTCCACGGTCGTCCAGATGCGCTCCTGCGCCAGTCTGCGGGCATCGCGGGAGAACGAACCGACGCCCGATTTCGGAATCCAGCCCTTGCCGTGAGTGCCGATTATCAGTCCGTAACTGCGGGCGGGGGCGAACGCTATCATATCAGCCAGATTGTCGGTGAGCATCTGCTGGGTGAATTTGGCAGGCACGACGTAATCCCTGATTTTCTCGCGGATGCCCGCACCCGACACGGGGTCGTACTGCAACTCGTAGAGCGACGCCGACTTAGTCGAACTCTGGATGAATACGAGAACGCGCGACTTGCCCTGAATATTCGCATCGAGAGCCTTCACGGCATTTCCGATATTGTTGTTGAAATGGGATTGCAGGCTCGTGCCGATAAAGTAGAAAAGCACGGTCTGCGGAGCGATGCCCGTACGCTGGAACACATCGACCGATGCCGAACACGAACGGTCGGCGGTGAGGTACACCTCCGCCTTGCCGAGCGGAACATCGTCGTCAGAGCCGTTGGCGGCATTCGCGGTAACGACCACCGTATTTCTGTCGCCCGAAGTCATCGAAAAGTTTTGCGACGACGCTGCGACACCGAATTCGAACGGGGTTATAACCTGAAAAGTATTTTGCGCTCCGGCATATCCCGACAGCATCACGCGGCTTTTGTCGATACGTATCGCCGGCTGCTGGAAGACCTCGACGATGCAGCTCTGGCGGATGCCGTTCACCGAGAATCCGATTTCGCCGACCTTGACGGCTTCGTTCGTAAAGTTGTCGCTTCGCGCCGACACGGCAATCTGGTATTTGCCCTTCTGCGTATCGCGCTGCGTGAACTCGTATCGGAGACCGTCCGACGGTTCGACCTTGAAATCGGGCGTGGACGACGAGAACCTGATAGTAGCCTCGGAACCCGCATTCGCTTCGGCATACACCTTGTCGTAACCGTATTCGACGATTATCTGCGGCTGCTGATAAACGCTGATTCCCGAAAATTTGGTCGATTTCAGTTTGAACGTCAGTTCGCCGAGATACACCGCTTCCGAGGTGTTGTTGGCTTGCGTGGCGGAAGCCATTATGGCGATGTCGGTGCCGGCATAGCCCTTCGACGGCGTACACACGAAACCGTCGGTACGCAGAATCTCCCAATCGTACTTCGCCGTAATGCTGAACGTGGCGGTCGAACCCTCGCTGCCTCCGATAAACAGCGTGCGGTCGGAGATTCCGCCGACGACAATCGAACCCTGCTCGGCGGGGTCGGTCTTCTCGCATCCGGCGACCGACAATCCGACGGCAATCAAAAACAATATGTACGATATTTTCTTCATGTTTCGGGAAAGGAATTTTTACAAAGATACTGAATTATTTATATTCCCGCGGCTTCATGTTGTTGATTTGCCACGTCCGCTCGCGCTTGAACGTGTAGTTCTCGGGCTTGTTCCAGTATATGCGGCTGTAATCGAAGTAGTACCCCTTCACCTTGTTGTGTGGCGTGGCGAAAGGCACGAACTCCACTGTGCGGCTTATGATACGCGATTTCAGATATTTCCAATCTTTCGACGCGATATAGTCCAGCCCGTGCGAGAACATGATGATGTGCATCGGCGATTTCTCTTTCAAACCGTCGCCCGAACGCTCTATGCAGCGCAACACACCGTTCAGACGGTCGTAGAACGCCTGCTCCCTCGCCTTGTCGCCAGCCGTGCCGTAGGCGTATGCCATTATGTTGAGCAGTTGCGGGCTGAACGGGTCCTGCTGCATCGCCTCCGTTCCGGCGGCAATCAGTTCATCGATGTCCGACACCGACGGTTCGTCGATGGCGATACGAGCCATGATAGCCTGCACGCGCTCCATACCCTTGTTGGCAACGAGCGGCTTGTAGCCATCCTGAAATGCATAGCCGTAGTAGAGATAGTGATACTCGTCGTCCGACAGTTTGTCGCTGCCGTTGTAGCGCATCAGCAGATTCGGATAGTAATACGGCGACGCGGCATCGGTTATCCTCGCGAAAACATCGTCATTGTCGGGCGTTTGCGCAATCGCCGCACAGATTCCCGACACGAGAAGAAGTATCGTTGCGAAAGTCTTTCTGAACATAAAAATCGTTTGTTTCCCAATAAACGTCGTTACGCGCGGTTTTCGTATTCGGCAATCGAACGTTTCATCTTTTCGGCAAGTGCCGCACTGCCCCCGACGAGCGGCAGGCGCATTACGGGACGGCAGACGCCTTTTATCGACAATGCAGTTTTTATGCCTACCGGATTGCCCTCCTCGAAGAGTTCCGACGTTATTTCGCCGAGCGGTGCGAGCATGGCATCCGCCTCGTCGAACCGACCGTCAGCCGCGGCACGCACGACAGCAGCGACCTCCGCGGGATACAACTGCGCGAGTACTGAAATCACGCCCACTCCGCCGCGGCGCATGGCATCGACCGTCAGTCCGTCGTCGCCGCAGATAAGGGCGAAACCCTCCGGCGCGAATTCATGGACGCGCGCCATCTGGTCGATATTGCCCGAAGCCTCCTTGATTCCGATGATGTTGCCGCACTCCTTCGCAAGCCGGGCGACGGTTTCGGGCAGCATGTTCACGCCCGTGCGACCCTGAATGTTATACAGCACTATCGGCAGCGGCGACGCCTCGGCGAGAGCCTTGAAATGGCGGTACAGCCCCTCCTGATTCGGCTTGTTGTAGTACGGACAGACGCTCAACACGGCATCGTAGCCGTCGGTGATGCCGCTTTTCAGCGTCGCGACCACCTCACGGGTGCAGTTGCCGCCGATGCCTATCATGAGCGGTACGCGACCTGCCGTTCTCTCCTTTATGAATTTCGCTACCGCCCGTCTTTCGTCGGCGGTCAGCGTCGGCGATTCGGATGTGGTGCCGAGAGCGACTATGTAGTCCGCTCCGCCGGCTATTATGCGTTCGACAATCTGCGCGAGTGCCGCGAAATCGACCGCTTCATTTTTGTCGAACGGCGTTACTATCGCCACTCCGACGCCCGAAAAATCATGTCTCTTCATATCTCCGTCAATTAAAACAGACTGCCCTGCAAAGGCTTGTCATTCATTTTATCGTCAATCTCCGCGGGGTCTTCCGATACCGTCGCCGTGCTGCCCGCGCCGCCTATCATCGCGATGAACTCCCTCTCCGAAAGTATCGTTACGCCCAGTTTCTGCGCCTTCTGCAACTTGGCGGGACCCATGTTGTCGCCGGCGACTATGAAATCGGTGTTCGACGAGACGCCCGACTGGTTTTTGCCGCCGTGAGCCTCTATCAGTTCCTTCAATTCGTCGCGGGTATGGTCGTAGAATTTGCCCGACACGACCACGTTTTTGCCGGCGAGCGTATCGGACTGCAACTCTTTCTGTTCCGATTCGAACTGCAATCCCGCCGCACGCAGGCGGTCGATTATCGCGCGATTGTCCCCGTCGGCGAAATACTCGATAATCGAATCGGCGATTTTCGCGCCTACCTCGTCCGACTCCATCAACTCCTCGGGTGTCGCCTGCATCAGCGCGTCGATATTCTTGAAGTGCGCCGCCAGATATTTGGCGGTCGTTTCGCCCACGAAGCGGATGCCCAGACCGAACAGCACACGATTGAACGGAACCTTGCGCGAAGCGTCGATGCTGCGCACGATATTTTCGGCAGACTTGTCGCCCAGCCGCGGCAGCGTCGCGAGGTCTACCGCCCGCAGGTCGTAAAGGTCGGCTATATTGCGTATCAGCCCGCTCTCGAAGAGCAGTTCCACCGTCTCCGCTCCCAGACCGTCGATATCCATCGCCTTGCGGCGGATGAAATGGATTATGCGACCCAGAATCTGCGGTCGGCAGTGGCTCTGATTGGGGCAGTACTGCTTCACCTCGCCCTCGAAGCGTTCGAGCGGCGTTCCGCACTCGGGACATGTCGTGATATACTCGAACTCGCGGCTGTCAGCCGGACGCTGCGAAATCTCTACGCCCGTAATCTTCGGTATTATCTCGCCGCTCTTCTCCACGTAGACCATGTCGCCTATGCGGATGTCGAGACTCGCTATCTGCTCCGCATTGTGGAGCGTAGCGCGCTTGACGGTCGTTCCGGCGAGTTGCACCGGTTCGAGATTCGCCACCGGAGTTACCGCTCCCGTGCGTCCGACCTGAAAATCGACGCTCAACAACTTCGTCAGTGCCTGCTCCGCCTTGAACTTGTAGGCAACCGCCCAGCGCGGAGCCTTCGACGTGAATCCCAATACGCGCTGGTCGGCATATCTGTTCACCTTAATCACCACTCCGTCCGTCGGGAACGGCAGCGACTTTCGCTCTATGTCCCAATATCCGATGAATTCCTCGATTTCTGCCATCGAACGGCAAATACGCATCTTGTCCGAAATCTTGAAGCCCCACTTGCGCGCCTCCTGCATATTCTCCCAATGCGACTGGTGCGGCAGCGTCTCGCCCGCGAGTTGGTAGAGCGTGCAGTCCAGCCCGCGTTTCGCGACGACCGACGACTGCTGCTGTTTGAGCGTTCCCGCCGCGGCATTGCGCGGATTGGCGAACAGAGCCTCGCCGTTCTGTTCGCGCTCGGCATTCAGGCGGTCGAACGATGCGTAGGGCATCAGTATCTCGCCGCGAATCTCGAAAAACTGCGGATAGGTATCGCCGGCGAGCGTCAGCGGAATCGAACGTATGGTCTTGGCATTCGCCGTAACGTCGTCGCCGTTCTCGCCGTCGCCACGGGTTACCGCGCGCAGCAGTCTGCCGTTCTCGTATGTCAGCGAAATAGCCGTGCCGTCGAATTTGAGTTCGCAGACGAACTCCGTTTCGCCAATCTCCTTTTCGACCCGTTCGACGAACTCGCGCAACTCCTCTATCGAATAGGTGTTCGACAGCGAGAGCATCGGAAAACGGTGGCGCACCGTCGCGAACTCGGTCGTTATGTCGCTGCCGACACGGGCGGTCGGCGAATTCGGGTCGGCGAACTCGGGGTGAGCCGCTTCGAGGTCCTGCAACTCGCGCATCATGGCGTCGAACTCGAAATCGGAGATTTCGGGTGCGTTGTCCACGTAATATCTGCGGTTATGATAGTCGAGCTGCTCGCGCAACTCCTTTATTTTTTCGTATACCATATATTTATGACGTGTCGCGCATAAAGGTACATATTTTGTTCTTAATTCGCATCGGAAAAGAAAAAAAATCAAAAAAAATATGAAGAAGCGTATAGATATGCTTTTTTTGCTTATACTTGCGGAAAATTTCCGAATTACTTATGGCAACAGTTAATACCAAGAAGAGATTAGTAGTAAGTTTTCACAACCTTCCCGCCGACATGCAGGAGGCGGTAAAGGCTTTATATCCGCTGGGTTACGCCGATGCGATGATGCGTATCGACAAGCCGAACGGCGACTTTTTCTATGCCGTTCCGTTCGAGACCGACGAAATCAGTTACCTTGTCAAAATCGACGTGAAGATAGACGATTTGTCGGAAGATGACGACGACAAGGATTATTACGACGAAGATATAAAGGGGGCTGACGAGATTCAGGACGACGGCTCCGACGACGAAGAACCGGCGGAGGAATCGTCGGATTTCGGCGACGACGCGATGTAATACCCCCGTCCCGCCACAATATTGCGCGCTCTCGAAAGAGGGCGCGTTTTTTTTGTTGCAGGAAATAGGGACTTTAAAGTCCTTAAAGTCTTTAAGGGTCTTAAATAAATGGCGATTACACACAATTTTACACTAACGGTATTCCAAAAACGCATATCCTTGCGAGTTCCGACAAAAGTCCCCCGCACAGGCGGGGGATTTAGGGGGTGGGTAACATATGTGAACGCGGCTTTGCCGCGAGAACCACGACAGTCGGTTATCCGAATACATGTGATAACTTGATTCGGTGGAAAGTTGTATATAGTTTACCTTAAAGTCTTTATCAGAAGTGTGTGAAGCCGTGCCAGTCGGGGGCGATGCGGCTGCCAGATTTCAGCCAGACAATCTCATGGACGGGCGACGGGACGATTCGTCCTATCGGATAAATCTCGCTGCCGAACTCGCGGCGGAACCGTTCGGCGAGGTCGTCCGCATGTTCGGGAGCGACCGTAAACAGCAACTTGTAGTCCTCGCCGCCGCACAGTGCGTTTTCGAGCGTCGTATCGGTCGGGACGAGGTCGGTTTCGACCTCCGCGCCCACGCCCGACGCTTCGAGGATATGGACGAGGTCGGATGCCGTGCCGTCCGAAATATCCATCATCGCATGGACGCACTCCTGCCCGCCGAGCCACTGCCCCTCCGCGACCTGCGCCTGCGGATTGCGGTGCGCGACGGCTTCGGGCGTCGAAAGGTTGCCCGCCAATATGTCGTGCAAGCCCGCAGCCGATGCTCCGAGCCGTCCGCCGACCATTACGATGTCGCCCGCACGGGCATCGCTACGGCGTTTGATATTGCGCGTCGGTATGCGCCCTATCGCGGTAACGTTCACCGATATGCGCTCCTCGGCAAGCGTCGTGTCGCCGCCTATGAGGGCCACGCCGAAACGCTCCGACACATCGCGGTAACCGCGCATGAACTCCTGAGCCCACTCGCCTGCGGCATCGGCAGTAACGCCGAGCGAAAGCAGCGTGGCAACGGGTTTTCCGCCCATTGCGGCAATGTCGCTCAGATTCACCATAAGCGATTTAGCCCCTATTTCGTATGGAGATGCGGCATGACGCAGGAAATGCACGCCTTCGCCGAGCATGTCGGCGGTGAAGAGCAGCGATTCGGAATCATCTATCGGATATACGGCGCAGTCGTCGCCTATGCCTTCGAACCCGTTGTCAGGGATGGCGGCGAAGGCTCTGCGCACCGACTCTATGAAACCGAATTCCGACATGTTCACTCCTCTATTATATATACCTGCTCGTTGCGACGCTGCATGTGAAAGTTTTCGCGCGCGTACTGTTCGAGATACTCGTCGTATTTCAGACGCTCGATAAGCGTACTGTCCTCGGCGATGCTCTGCAAATAACGCTCCTTTTCGCCGTTCAGACGGTGTATTTCGGCGTATGTACGTATGATTGTCAGACATGTGCGACCGATGATGAAGAGCGTGAACAGTATGACGGCAGCCGTCAGCAGCCGCCAGATGTTCGGCACTATCTTCTCTTTCAGAAACTTTTTCATCGCCCGCAATTCTTCATGTTTTAAGGGATGCGCATGAACTTATGGCTCTGTATCGATATGTTCCACCGCGGATTGCTCTTGGCGTACTCGACTATCGACGGCATCATCCGCTCCGAAACGCTCCACTCGGGTTGGAGATATAACATGCAGTACGCACCGACCTTGGCGGCATTGCTCTCCGCCCACTCGAAATCGGCTTCGCTCCCGATAATCACTTTCAGTTCGTCAGCCCTCGCGAAAGCCTCCTCCAACGGCGGCTGTTTGCGTTTCGGCGACAGGCATACCCAGTCGAACACGCCGCTGAACGGATGCGAACCAGACGTTTCGAGGAATATCTTCAACCCCCGTCCGCGCAATTTCGCCGTAAGCGCACCGAGAGGATACATCAGCGGTTCGCCGCCCGTGATGACTATCGACTGCGCCGCGCAAGCCACGGCACGTTCGACGACGACATCGATGTCGGTCGGAGGATACAGACGCGGATTCCACGTGTATTTGGCGTCGCACCATGCACAGCCGACGTCGCAGCCGCCGAGACGGATAAAATAGGCAGGCTTGCCGGTATGGAAGCCCTCGCCCTGTATCGTGTAGAAATCCTCTACCAGCGGAAGCCGTTCGCCGCCGAGCAGAGCATCGTCGCTAATCATTGGCAAGCACGTAAATATCTTTCAGTCCGCGACCCAACTGGTCGTAATCCAGACCGTAACCGACGATGAATTCGTTGCCGATTTCCATCGCGCAATACTTTATCGGCAACTCGTAGAGATACTTCTCCGGCTTGAAGAAAAGAGTGCATACCTCGACGCTGCGCGGATTCTTCTCGCGCAGGTATTTCACCATGTGGTCGATGCTGTGTCCCGTTTCGACGATATCCTCGACGATGATTATGTCGCGACCCTCGATGTCGAAATCGATGCCCAGATGCTGCGTGATTTTGCCCGTGGACTGCGTGCCTTCGTAAGACGAAATCTTGACGAACGCCAGTTCGTTGTTGAACTCGATTTTGCGCATGAGGTCGGCAAGGAACATGAACGAGCCGCTCAACACGCTTACGAAAATCGGCGGACGCTCGCTCGACGCATAGTCGGCATTGATTCTCCCTGCGACAGCCGCAACGGATTCGTCGATTTTCCCGGCAGGAATCATCACCTCGAAGGTACGGTCTTTAAGAGTTACTCTCTGCTTCATTTTATCGTGGTTTTGTAGTTAAAATCCCAAATACAATAATTTATATACAACCCCAAAAATCAGTCGTGAAATCCACTCATCTGCTACGATGCGTCATGTTGAGCGCAGCGAAACATCTATTCATTCAAAGGCGAACGGGACAGATTCTTCGCTTCGCTCAGAATGACGACGTTATTCAATATTCAATCGTAATTGTATATAATCATCAAATATAAATGCAAATTTAATATTTTTTGGCGTATCGCGCACAAATAGGCGGGCAATTTTAACCTAAAACATACGGTCGCGGGAAAAATTTCCCGCGACCGCAGATTCCATGCCGGTTGCCCGACTATTTGGTAACACGTTCGAGCCACTTGACCATCGAGAGCATTACGCCCATCGAAATCAGGCAGATAACGAGGAATACCATCCAGCACTGCCAGATAGGCCATGCGTTGTACATGAGCGGACCGATAAAGATGAACAGATTGCCGATAGCCGTTGCGCCGAGCCACAATCCCTGGCACAGACCGACCATGTGGCGCGGAGCGACCTTTGACACGAACGACAGACCGAGCGGCGATATGAACAACTCGGCGACCGTAAGGAAGAAATAGGTTACTATCAGCACCCACGGACCCGCTTTCGCCAGTCCCATCGCGCCCATCTGCTCGGCACTCAAAGCACGGAACTCTTCGCCCGACGGATAGCCGCACACGTAGGAATAGACCATAAGGAACAAGTAAGCCAGTCCGGCGATGAACATGCCGACCGCGATTTTGCGCGGAGTGGAGATGCTCTTGCCGCGTTTAGCCAACGCACCGAAGATAAACATGATAATCGGCGTGAGGATGATTACGAATCCCGGGTTCAGTGCCTGCCATATTTCGGGAGCGACCGAATCGGTCTGCACGAAGTCGCGTGCGAACACCGACAGCGACTGTCCGTTCTGGTGGAACGAGAGCCAGAAGAATATCGCGATGCCGAGTACTGCGAACAGCGCGTACAGACGCTGCTTAATCTCCTTCGCCATGGCGATTTTCTCCTCGGCGGTGTACGACACCACATCCGACTGCTCCTTCTTGGCTGGCTGCGGGAAGATATGCTTGGTGCAGAAGAATATCACGAGCGACACAAGCATGGCAGCCACCGATGCGAAGAACGAGAAGTGGATACCCGTATTGAACGCCTCGATATAGTTCGAGCAGAACGATGTCAGATTGTCGAACTCGGCAGTGGTAACGAGAGCCATCGTTTCGGTGAACTTGGTCGTTACGACTCCGTCGGCAAGGTACTGGTGGCACAGAGCCGGCATATCGGAGTTGTAGATGAATCCGTGGACGCCGAGCCACCACTCGCGCAGCAGCGGAGCGACGAACGGAGCGATAAGACCGCCGATGTTGATGAACACGTAGAATATCTGGAATCCCGAGTCGCGCTTGTCCTTCGCCTCTCTCAAAGCCTCCTCGCCATGTTGGGCGGCATCAGCCTCCAATTCGTCGTACATCTTGCCGACGATAGCCTGCAAGTTGCCCTTGAACAGACCGTTGCCGAAAGCGATGCACAACAGCGCGAAGCAGGTGAACACGAGGATGCCCCACCACTCGCCGCCGCCGTCGAGGATGACGTTGCCGGCACTCTTGCTGAACAGCGGAATCGCGAGGGCGACATAACCTATCGCCATGACGATAAGTCCCCACTGAATGGTCTTGTTGTAGTTCTGCGTCTTGTCGGCGATAAGTCCTCCGACGAGGCTCAACACGTAAATACCGCAGTAGAAGACCGAATAGATGATACCTGCCGTCGTGTCCGACAATCCGAATTTCGATACGAGAAACAACAGCAGCACCGCATTCATAATATAGTAGCCGAAACGCTCTCCCATATTACTCAAAGCCGCGGCAAGCAGACCCTTTGGGTGTCCTTTGAACATAGAATTATTGGGTTTTTGGTTAATAAATTATCAAAATCAGCACAAGATACGAATAAGAGAGCGAAAAAGCAAAAAAAATTCTGCGGCATTAAGGACTTTAAGGTCGTTAAAGTCTTTAAGGACCTTAACGACCTTCGGCGACCTTAAAGACTTTACCGCTCCGGCTTGGACTTTCGGGAAAAAAGCATTATATTTGTAAAAACCGTTGCAAAATGAGCGAAATGAACAAGCGATTGCCGATGGTGGAGCAGGACGAGTGGCTTCATCCGGTCGAAGAGGAGATAAATCTCCGCCACCGACTTTTCAGGGAACGTCTCGACGACATCGAAAGCCGCTGCGGCTCGATAGTCGATTATGCCAACGGCTACCGCTACTTCGGCTGGCAGTACGACGACACGCTCGCCGGCTGGTGGTTCCGGGAGTGGCTGCCCGAAGCGGAGGACGTGTTCATTTTCGGCGACTTCAACAACTGGCAGCGCACCCAGTTGCGGCTCGACAAGGGCGGCGACGGCGTTTGGAGCATATTTCTGCCCGATGCGATGTATGCCGACCGACTGACGCACGGTTCGCTCTACAAAATCCACGTACACGGCAGGAACGGCTGGCACGACCGCATTCCGGCTTACGCCACCCGCGTCGTGCAGGACGAGGCGACGAAGAATTTCACCGCGCAGTTCTGGATTCCGCAGCCGTTCGACTGGTCGGGCGACGATTTCGACATCGCCCGCAACACCCCGCTGCTTATCTACGAAACGCATGTCGGCATGGCGCAGGAGCGCGAGGGCGTCGGCACCTACGCCGAGTTCGAGAAGAAGATTCTCCCGATAGTCCGCCGCGACGGCTACAATGCGATACAGATAATGGCAGTCGCCGAACATCCCTACTACGGGTCGTTCGGCTACCACGTTTCGAGTTTCTTCGCGCCGTCGTCGCGATTCGGCACGCCCGAGGAGTTGAAATCGCTTGTCCGCAAGGCGCATTCGATGGGCATCGCCGTCATCATGGACCTTGTCCACGCCCACTACGTCAAGAACCTCAACGAGGGCATCAACGAACTCGACGGCTCGCCGCACCTCTATTCCAAGGAGGGTGAGGCGGGCTATCAGAAATACTGGGACTCGAAACTCTTCGACTACGGCAAACGCGAGGTGCAGCACTTCCTGCTGTCCAACGTCAAATACTGGCTCGACGAGTTCCGCTTCGACGGTTTCCGCTTCGACGGCGTGACGTCGATGATATACCACCACCACGGCTACGTCGATTTCGACTGCCGCGAACGCTTCTTCGACGAGGGCGTCAATCGCGACGCGCTCGTATATCTGTCGCTCGCCAATACGCTCGTACACTCGTTCCGTCCGTCGGCTGTAACCATCGCCGAGGATGTCAGCGGAATGCCGGGCATGTGCCGCACCACCGCGGACGGCGGCATAGGATTCGACTACCGGCTGGGAATGGCGATTCCCGATTTCTGGATAAAACTGCTCGAAGACATCCCCGACGAGGATTGGAGCATCGACGAGATGTGGTCGGTAATGACCAACCGGCTGCCGGCGGTAAAGACCGTCGCCTATGCCGAATCGCACGACCAGGCACTCGTCGGCGACAAGACCATCGCGTTCCGTCTGATGGACAAGGAGATGTACCACTCGATGAACCGCGAATCGCAGAACATCGTCGTCGAACGCGGCATGGCACTGCACAAGATGATACGTCTGATGACGATTTCGACGGGCGGCGAAGCGTACCTCAACTTCATGGGCAACGAATTCGGACACCCCGAATGGATAGATTTTCCGCGCGAGGGCAATGGTTGGAGTTACGCCCATGCCAGACGGCAATGGTCGCTATCGGACAACGGTTTCCTGCGCTACTCGCAACTCGGCGACTTCGACAAGGCGATGCTGCGGCTCGTGAAGCGGCACAAGGTGCTGTCCGACGGCTATCCTTATCTGTGGCAGACGGACAGGGACAACAAGACGCTCGTCTTTTCGCACAAGGGGCTGCTGTTCGTCTTCAACTGGCATCCGCAGACATCCCTGCCAGATTACGTCGCACAGGTTCCGTGGGCGGGAAAATATGTTATGGAACTGTCGACCGACGAAAAGCGTTTCGGCGGATTCGAGCGCGAGAAGGTCGGCACGGAACACTTCTCGTTCTCCGAAACCGACGCCGACGGCACGGTGCGGCACTATATCCGCATCTACAACACCTCCCGCACGGCAACGGTATTCCGCTGGAAGAGATAAATCATAGCGTCGTCCTTAAAGTCCCTAACGACCTTAAAGTCCTTAAAGTCGTTAAGGTCGTTAAAAAAGTATCAGGGCGCGACATTCGATCGCGCCCTGATGATTTATGACAAACCCTCTGTTACAGGAATCCCTCTTTCACGAGCCACTCTCTGACCCTCACCCAATCGACATACGGTCGGGAGCAGGTCGCCGAGGTCGTCAGCGGACAGCCGAGCGCACTGTCGTCGATATAGAGGTCGGCATAAGGCTTCGGCGATTGCGTCCACTTTTTCTGCTCCGGATTCTGGTTCACGGCAAATAGCGGAATCCCGTTCTTCCTGAACCATTCGACCGCCTCCTTCTCCAACTTGCCGCTGCGCATCGTATACAGAATCAGTCTGCAACCGGCATCCGCAAGGTCTTTGAGTACGGGCGCGGCACCTATGTCCGTTCCCATATAGGGATATTCGTGCGTTACACAGGTCCCGTCGAAATCGACCGCTATTACCAATCCTGATGCCATATTAAGTTCGGGTTAAACAGAGGTTAAATCAAATTTATCAATAAATCGACCTTCTCGAATCGTGCTTTCTCAACAGACGACCGATGCCGATTTTATTGAGGAATCTTCTGAATGCCGACTGCGGTTCATCGTCGCTGTCCGCGTCGGAATAAGTGTACGTATAGCCGTAGCCATATCCGTAACGATGGCTATGCTCGCTCGAACCGTTGAGAATGATACACATGTTGCGTAATTTCTTCTCGCGGTACAGTGCCTCGATATCAGGCAACTGACGGCGGTCGAGCAATCCCTCGCGGACGACATAAAGGCTCAAATCGGCGACACGGCTCGTGATGAGCGCGTCGGCGATGACCATTGCCGGTACGCTGTCGATGATGATGTAGTCGTATTTCTCGCGGCAGGCGGCGATAAGTTCGTCCAGACGGCTCGAAAGCAGCATTTCGGCAGGGTTAGGCGGTTGCAGACCGGCATAGATGAAGTCGAGATTCTCGTGCATTTCGCTCTTCGCGATAATGTCGGAGATTTTTACGCTCTTGTCGCTGATGAACTTCGACACGCCGTTAGGATTGTTGCGCTGTCCCATGTGCTTGGAGAGCGTGCGGCGGCGAAGGTCGAGGTCTATCATCAGCACCTTGTTGCCCGAGAAGGCGAGCGTCATACCGAGGTTGGTCGAAACGAACGTCTTACCGGCATGGGCGTTGGACGAGGTGATTTGCAGTACCTGCTGCTTGCCCTCGAAGGTATTCATGAATCCCATGTTGGTACGGATGATTCGGAATGCCTCCGAAACGTTGTCGCGACCATTCTCGCGGACAGCCACGCCGCGTTTGGTGCGACCCTCGAACAACGGAATGTCGCCCAGATAAGGAACTCTCGTATAACGCTCGATGTCGCGTTTGCCGCGAACCGTCGTGTCGAACATTTCGCGCAGGTAAAGAATCGTAAACGGAACCGCAAGTCCGAGAACCAGCATAATCAGCATGATGAACGGCTTGCGAGGCGCAACCGGACGAAGCGGACCGAACGCCGAGTCGATTATGCGCGCGCTGTTTTCGGTAATCGCGAGCGAAATGGCGTTCTCCTCACGCTTGTTGAGCAGATAGAGGTACAACTCCTCCTTGATTCGCTGCTGACGTGCGATGGAGAGGTACTCCTGCTCCTGCGACGGTACGGAACTGATTCGCAGGTTGGTCTTGTTCTCCTCGCGGCGCAGGTTGCCGAGTTTGATTTCGAGCGTTGCGATGGTGGAATCGAGCGATGCGAGAATCGCGTTCTTCATCGCGATACGGTCGCGGTCGAGTTGCTGGATGACCGGGTTGTTCGTCGCTCCGTTTTGGCGCAGTTTCTCGCGGCGCAGGATAAGTTCGTTGTAGTCGGAAATCTGCTTCGACAGAATCGTCGCCGTTGAACCTTCGCCGAAATTGGTTACCGGAATAAGGTTATACTCCTTCTCGGCGTCGTTCAGATAATCCTTGATGAACTTCGCCATCTCGATTTGGCTGTCCACACTCAAACCTTCGGTCTTGTACTGCGAACTCTCGGTGATGCTGCGCTTGGTCTCGGTCTCGATGTCGACCATGTTGTTGCGGCTCTTGAACGCCTTGATGTCGTTGTCCACCGAACCCAGTTCCTTGCTTATAATCGTAAGGCGGGCATCGATGAAGTCCGCCGTAGCCTCGGCAATCTGCTGCTTGTCGTACACGGCATCGTCGTTGTACACCTCGATAAGGGTGTTGATGACATCCTCGGCACGTTTAGCCACCACGTCGTTGAGCGAGATATTGATGATGGACGACATCTTGTTCGCCACCGACGACTTGGTCGCCGTGCGGTAACGGGTCGCAACCGCCTCCTTGTTGCTCTTGGAAACGTTTATGGTCTTACCTATATATTGGTCATCCATATAGAGCGTCTGCTCGACGATAATCTGTCCGTCGGGAGTTACGATAGGCTCGCCGTAAGGTGCGGTAGCAACGAAATCCTCGTCGGCACTGCTGTCCACACCGGTCTGTTTAGGACGTTTGAAATGCGAAATCTCGACCTCGTTTTCGAGCAATTTCACGCGGAACGCACAACTTGCATTCTCGTTGTTGTTCACGAACTTGACGTTGATAGGAGAACGCTTGTAGAGGTCTACGGTGCGCAGACCCTGACGGGTCGAATAGTTGATAGTCAGATTCAAACGCTGCACGACGTCGAGCATCAGGCGGCGCGCCTGCAACACGAACAACTCGTTGTCGACGTTGCGCCGTGCCGACAGTCCGGCGAGTTCGCTGAACGCAGCCATCTCGGTCGAACCGCTGCCCTTGCGGCTGTCCTTGACCATGATTGTCGCGTTGCGCTGGTAGACCGGCGACGTTCTGAGAATATACAGCGCACCAATCGCCAAAAATACCACGACCGAAATCGCGAACCAGTACCACTTGCGCAGCACTATGTCGATTATGTCATGCAACGTGAACGCCTGTACGCCGTTCACATCGCCGTTCTGAGCGGCATTGACGCCCATTTCGTTCGGATTCTGTTCTGCCATTTATTTTTGTGTTTTTTAATTTCTACTTCTTCGAATAAGCCAGAATCGAGATTACGAGCGAAGTCGCCGTGAGGAGCGTACTTGCAATCGAAATCCAGAAACTGCGGTTCTGGTTGATCTCCGCCGTAGCCGACTTGTAGCGGTTAGGCTGCACGTAAACCACGTCGCCCTGTTGGAGGAAGAACGCCGGCGAAGTGAACATGTCCGATTTGAGCAGGTCCAGAACATATACCTTGTTCACTCCGTTTTCGTTGCGGTGGACGCTGACATTGGCGCGGTTGCCGTAAATCGTCATGTCGCCCGCCATAGCGAGTGCTTCGAGAATGGTTATCCGGTCGCGCGTGATGTCGAACTGTCCGGGACGAGCGACCTCGCCCAGTACGAACACCTTCATGTCGGCGAACTGGATATTCACCGTCGCATCGCTGATATAGCCTCCTGCGATAATCTTGTTGGCAATCTCGTCGGCGAGTTCCGAACGGGTCTTGCCGACGCAATACACGTCGCCTATAATCGGAATATCGAGATAACCCTGCTCGTTCACCGTACGGATTTGCAACGATTGTGCGCCGTTCACGTTCGACGTGCCGTAAGGGCTGTTGGTTAGCGAACTGTACGAAGTGGCAGTATTGAACGGATATGCAAGTTCGGGATCCTTGCTCGAAACCACGACGGTAAGCCGGTCGAGCGGCTTGATGCGAATCTGGGATTCGTTCGGGAGTTTGATTTCAGAATTGTTCACGGCATCCTGCATATAGATGATTCGCTTTTGAGGCGAACATGCACAGATACCAATCGCAATGATTCCCAAGAGGAGTAATTTGGTGTGTTTCATTTCTTTATTTGTTTGTTTCAATTTTCAATCCATTGCATGCGCGCATATTCACGCACATGCGCAATCACACAAAGTACCGCAAAGGTATCATTTTATATTCAATTTACAATATGAACGTACAAAAAAATCCGAAACTTTTACAATTCGTTTCTTTTGCTTAATTTTGGACACCGAAACCAAGAATCAGATATTATGAAACACCCGATATGGAGTTACGATGCAGTAATTTACGAGATGAATGTCCGTCAGCAGACGGCAGACGGCACCCTGCGTGCGGCTGCGGAGCGTCTGCCGCTGCTTAAATCCGTCGGCATCGACGCCGTGTGGCTGATGCCGGTATACCCTATCGGCAAGGCGGGGCGCAAAGGGTCGTCAGGCTCCTACTACTCCGTCCGTGACTACTGCGCCGTGAACCCCGAATTCGGGACCATGGAGGATTTCGACGCCTTCGTCGCCGAGGCGCACCGGCTCGGAATGAAAGTTCTGCTCGACTGGGTCGCCAATCACACGTCGCGCGACGCCGTGTGGCTCACCGAAAAACCGTCGGGCTGGTACGAGCGCGACGAGCGCGGCGAAGCGAAAATACCGTGGGATTGGAGCGACACGGCAAAACTGAACTATGCCGACCGCGATGTCTGGCGCGGTCAGGCGGAGGCGATGAAATTCTGGCTCGCACACCACGCCGTGGACGGTTTCCGATGCGACATGGCGATGCTCGTGCCAATCGAATTCTGGCAGTACGTCCGCGCCGAACTGCAAAGCGTCAAGCCCGACGTCTTCATGCTCGCCGAAGCGGAGGAGACCAATCTGTTCGACAACGCGTTCGACGCTTCGTATGCATGGGAGATGCACCATATCATGTGCGACATCGCGCAGGGTCACAAACGGGTGTGGGACCTGCGCAACCACATCTACTCCGACCGTGAAAAATACCCGTCGTGGGCGATGCGGCTAATGTTCACGTCGAATCACGACGAAAACTCGTGGAGCGGCAGCGAATTCGCCCGTTTCGGAGCGGCGGCGGAGATTATGGCGGCACTCACTTTCCTGCTTCCTCGGGGACTGCCGCTGATATACACGGGGCAGGAGTTCGGCTACGACCACTCGTTCGAGTTCTTCGACAAGGACCCGATGCCCGCCATGTCCGAAAACCGGTTCACCGAACTGTACCGCCGACTGTGCGCCATCCGTCATGAAAACAGCGCATTGCGGTCTGCCGATGCGGGTGGCTCGTTCATCGAGATAAACAACAACGCTCCCGACTGCATGATGACTTTCGTGCGCGAAACGGCGGACGACAGAGTGGTGGCGCTGATGAACCTCTCGCCGTACACGATTTTCCGCGATTTCCACACGGGAATCTACGCCGGCGAATACACCGATGCTATGACCGGCGGGAAATACGTGCTGAACGAACACGTATGGGGCGAAACCGAGCCTTGGAGTTACAGAATCCTCGTGCGCTGACAAATCGTTTGTCGATATAAAACAGCCCGTCCGCAGAACGCCGGAAACCGCAAAAAAAACGCCGATAATTATAATTTGAGGAAATTATAACTATCTTTGCGCAGACAAACCGTCCGTCGGGACGTGCCGCGGCACCGCACAATCTATCGCAAGATCGTTTATACCGTTGTCGTACACGTTTTTAACGGATATACGTATAACGCAAATTCGAAGGAAAAAGGAGATGAAAATCGCTCTCGCACAACTCAACTATACTATCGGCGACATCGGCGGCAACACCGCGAAAATCATAGATGCCGTGGAGCGCGCCAAACGCGAAAAGGTGGATGCCGTAATCTTTGCGGAGCAGGCGGTCAGCGGAACGCCGGCATTCGACCTGCTGCGCAAGACGACATTCCTCGAATTGTGCGACGACGCCCTCTCCGAAATAGCCTCGCACTGCGATACGGTCGCCGCGATAGTCGGACTTCCGGTTCTCTCGGAGAACGGCACGCGCAGCGCAGCCGCAATCATCGAAAAGGGCGAGGTCGTGCGCTGCGTAACCAAGCGCAACATCACCGCCCGCCGCGAAATGGGATTCCTCAGCAGCGGCGACGGCATCGAGAGCGTCGAAATCGCCGGTGAGCGCGTCGCGGTAGTCGTCGGCGACGATTTCCGCTTCCTCAAAGAGGTCGATTGCGACGTCGATACGCTCATAAGCATCAACGCGCGCCGCTACGGCAAGGGGCAACTCTCGTCGCGCTACGAGTCGATGCACAACCTCGCATTCGTCGAGTCCAAGAACATCATACTCATCAACCATGTCGGCGGTTCTGGCGAAATCGTCTACGACGGAACGTCGGGAGTCATCGACAAGCACGGTCGTCTGACACTGTTGATGAAGAGTTTCGAGGAGGATTTCGCGGTCTACGACACGAACGCCGACAATCCGGAGGTCGAGTTGCCGGAGTCGCTTTACAGCCACGACCGCACGCCGATGCACTACCGTGCGGCGGTACTCGGACTGCGCGACTATTTCCACAAGAACGGCTACACGAAAGCCTGCGTGGGTCTTTCGGGCGGTATCGACTCGTCGATTGTCGCCTGCATCGCCGCCGACGCCCTCGGCAAGGAGAACGTGCGCGGACTGCTGATGCCGTCGCAGTTCTCGTCCGACCATTCGGTAACCGACGCCACGATGCTCGCCGAGAGCCTCGGAATAGAATACAGCGTGCTTCCGATTACGGAGGCGTACATGTCCATCGTCGATACGCTCAAACCGGTTATCGGCGGTCGCGACTTCGACTCCACCGAGGAGAACATTCAGGCGCGAATCCGCACCATAATGCTTATGGCGGTGCAGAACAAAACGGGCTACGTGCTGCTCAACTCGTCCAACAAGAGCGAGAACGCGCTCGGTTTCTGTACGCTGTACGGCGACACGGCAGGTGCGTTCAGCGTTACGGGCGACCTCTACAAGACCGAGATGTACGACCTCGCACGCTATATCAACAAGGAGTTCGACAACGTGATTCCCGAGAACATTCTCGACAAGGAGCCTTCGTCCGAGTTGCATCCCGACCAGAAGGACAGCGACATTCTGCCGCCTTACGAGGTCGTGGACGCGATTCTGATACGAATGATTGAGCAGGGACAGCACCGCGAGGAGATAATCAACGCCGGATTCGATTCGGAGGTCGTCGAGAAGATACACTCGATGATTATGAACAACGAGAAGAAGCGTTACCAGTTCCCGCCGGTTCTGCGTCTTTCGTCCTGCGCATTCAGACACGAACTTCTGATGCCTTTAATCAATAAATACGACTGCTGATTCCCCGTCTGCGGATGAAACATAACGGTACCATAGAACACGACGGAACGGTTGTTTCCGTGGAGCGCGACAGGGTGCGTGTCGATGTGGAGGTCGGCGAAGCCTGCGGAGCGTGCGCCTCGCGCAAACAGTGCGCACTGGGACAGGCATCGCAGCACCGCTCGATAGAGATAGCGGCGTCGGACGCTTCGTCGTATTCGGTCGGCGAACGGGTAACCGTCGCAGTCCGCAAGGACGCGGGCATCGGAGCAGTGATATTCGGTTACGTAATCCCGCTGGCGGTACTCGTCGCGGCACTTGTCGCATGCGTCTGTGCCGGCACGGCGGACGGTACGGCGGCAATCGTCTCTCTTGCGGCGGTTGCCGTTTATTATGCCGCTCTGTACGCATTCCGCGACAAAATTTCGGAAAAGATAAGTTTTACAATATCAAAATTCGATAGGTAGACAATGAATACTCTGATTTTTACAATTCTAACACTGTGCATTCTGGGCATCGTCGCAGCGGTCGTGCTGTATTTCGTCGCACAGAAGTTCAAGGTCGAGGAAGACCCGCGTATCGATGACGTCGAGAAGATGCTGCCGGGTGCCAACTGCGGAGGATGCGGATTCGCGGGCTGCCGTGCGTTCGCCACCGCACTGGTCGGGAACGACGACATTTCGAATCTCTACTGCGCCGTCGGGGGTGCCGACTGCATGTCGCGCATAGCCGGATATCTGGGCAAAGCCGCTCCGACGAAGGAGCCGCTCGTGGCTACGGTACGCTGCGGAGGAACCTGCGAGAAACGTCCCCGCACCAACACATACGTCGGAGCATCGTCGTGTGCCGTCGTTTCGTCGCTCTATGTCGGCGAGACGGGCTGTTCGTACGGCTGTCTGGGCTACGGCGACTGCGTTGCCGTATGCGCATTCGACGCCATACACATCAACCCCGAAACGGGACTCGCCGAGGTAGACCCCGACAAGTGTACCGCCTGCGGAGCGTGTGTCAAGGCTTGTCCGAAGGGAGTGATAGAGTTGCGCAAGAAGTGGGTGAAGAACCGCGCTATCTACGTATCGTGCGTCAGCAAGGACAAGGGTGCAGCGGTAATGAAAGCCTGCAAGGCGGGCTGCATCGGCTGCGGCAAGTGCTTCAAGGTATGCGAGTTCGGTGCGATTACCATAGAGAACAACCTCGCTTTCATCGACTCGACCAAATGCCGTCTGTGCCGCAAGTGCGTAGGCGAATGCCCGACGGGTGCGATAAAGATGATAGGTCTTACACCGCTGGTGAAGAAGGAGACGGCTGCCGATGCGCCGAAGCCTGCTCCGGCGGCGAAACCTGCCGAGAAAGCCGAGCCTGCAACGAAAACCGAGAACAAAGAATAATCAAGATTGACACAATATGAGGAGTTTCCCTATTGGCGGAGTACATCCGTCGGATAACAAGAAATGGAGTCGCGGCAGTGCCATCGAGCCGATGGATTTGCCCGACGTCGTAAACATTCCTCTTTCGCAGCACATCGGTGCGCCGGCTGTGGCGAAGGTCGCCAAGGGCGACAAGGTGCTTGTCGGACAACTGATTGCCGAGGCAGGAGGATTCATGTCGGCGAATATCCATGCTCCCGTTTCGGGTACGGTTACGGCTGTCGACGCACAGCCTAACGGTCAGGGTCTGCGCCAGCCGATGATTACCATCAAACGCGAGGGCGACGAGTGGATGCCCGAAATCGACCGCAGCGAAACGCTGGTCGAGAAGTGCGACCTTTCGCCGAAAGAGATAATCGACAAAATCAAGGCTGCCGGCATCGTCGGCATGGGCGGTGCGACGTTCCCTACCCATGTCAAACTCATGATTCCCGACGGCAAGAAAGCCGAGGCACTGATTATAAACGGTGTCGAGTGCGAACCGTTCCTCACGTCCGACTATCGCACGATGCTCGAACGCGGCGAACGCCTTATCGCCGGCACACGCATTCTGATGAAGGCTGTCGGCGTCGGCAAGGCATTCATCGGCGTCGAGAACAACAAGCCCGACGCAATCGCCCATCTCCGCTCGCTGCTCGGCAGCGACAGCGGCATTTCGGTAATTGCGCTCAAAACACGCTATCCGCAGGGCGGCGAAAAACAACTCATCGCAGCCGTTACCGGTCGTCAGGTTCCGCCTCCGCCGGCACTGCCTATCGACGTCGGCGCAGTGGTCTGCAACGCCTCGACCGCGGTCGCAGTCTACGAAGCGGTGCAGAAGAACAAGCCGCTTATCGAACGTGTCGTTACCGTAACGGGCAAAAGCCTGAAAGAGCCCAAGAACCTGCTTACCCGCATGGGTACTCCGGTCGAGTCGCTCATCGCCAAGTGCGGAGGACTGCCCGAAGGCGACGTGCGCGTGCTGAACGGAGGTCCGATGATGGGTCGCGCGCTCGTGAATCTCGCGATGCCTGTCATGAAGGGATGCTCGGGCATCGTCGTGATGAGCGGCAAAGAGGTTCTGCGCGGCGAGGAGAGCGCATGTATCAAGTGCGCCAAGTGCGTTTCGGCATGTCCTATGGGTCTCGAACCGTATCTCATCTCGAAACTCACGCGCAAGAGAGCATGGGACGACGTAGAGAGCAACGACATAACGAGTTGCATCGAGTGCGGATGCTGCCAGTTCACCTGTCCGGCGAACATCCCGCTGCTCGACCATATCCGGCTGGGCAAGCAGACGGTTATGGGTATAATCCGCGCCCGCAACGCAAAAAAATAAGAGCCACTTTAACGAAATAAATAGCAAAAGTATATGGCAAACAGATTTTTCGTTTCACCCTCGCCGCACGTGCATAGCGACAATTCGACGGTACGCATCATGGCGGACGTCCTCGTCGCACTGCTGCCCGCGCTGGTAGTGTCGGTGCGGGTATTCGGATGGAACGTACTGGCGGTTACGGCTACCTCAGTCGCCGCGTGCGTGCTGTTCGAGTTTCTGATTCAGAAGTTCGTCGTCAAGGGCGGACTCACCGTAAACAATCTGTCGGCGGCGGTTACGGGCATGCTGCTGGCATTCAACCTGCCGGCGAACATTCCGCTGTGGATAGTCGTCGTAGGTGCGCTCGTCGCAATCGGCGTCGCCAAGATGCCGTTCGGCGGACTGGGCAAGAACCCGTTCAACCCCGCTATCGCAGGTCGCGTATTCCTGCTTATCGCCTATCCGGTGCAGATGACCTCGTTCCCTGCTCCGCAGGTCGCAGGCTATGCCGACGCCTATTCGGGTGCGACGCCGCTCGCGGCTGCCAAAGCCGGACTGGTCGATTTCGCCGAGTTCGATGCGCAGGGCATGTTCATCGGCGCAACGGGCGGTTCGTTCGGCGAGGTCGCGGCATTCGCATTGCTGTTGGGATTCGCCTACCTGCTTTGGCGCAGAGTAATTTCGTGGCACATTCCGGTAGCGGTACTCGGCACGATGGCTGCATTCGCATTCTTCGTCGCACTGTCGCGCAACGGCGGCAGCGATTTGCTGTGGCAGTATCCGCTGTTCCACCTGCTCGGCGGAGGCGCGATACTCGGTGCGGTATACATGGCGACCGACTACGTTACGTCGCCTATGACGCACCGCGGAATGCTCATCTACGGTATCGGCATCGGCGCGATTACGATGTGCATCCGTCTGTGGGGCGCATATCCCGAGGGCATGTCGTTCGCGATACTCATCATGAACAGCGTGGTGCCGCTGATAAACAAATATGTCAAACCTGTGCGTTTCGGCGCGAAATAGCGGAGGGCATAAGAATATGAAAAGTTCACTCAAAAACATGGTTCTCGTGCTGTTCACGATTACGCTCGTCGCTTCGGCGGGTGTCGGCGCAGTGAACATGATAACCGAAGAGCCGATAGCCGCCGCGAAAGCCAAGGCGGTTCAGGATGCGTTGAAGCAGGTGCTTCCGGCGTTCGACACGACGGAGGACGCCGAGCAGACAATCGACGGTCTGACGATAAAGACCTACAAGGCTCTCGCCGCAGGCGAAACGGTCGGATACGCGGTGGAGACCGCCACCAAGGAGGGTTTCGGCGGCATGGTGCGGCTTATGGTCGGTTTCGATGCCGAGGGACGAATCCTCAACATCAACGTACTCGAACAGAGCGAAACACCGGGTCTCGGCACAAAGATGTGCGACGAGGACAATCCTCTGATTACGAGTTTCAAGGGCAAAAAGCCAGCCGAGATGACGCTCAAAGTCCGCAAGGACGGCGGCGACGTCGATGCGCTTACCGCCGCGACCATCTCGTCGCGCGCATATACCGATGCCGTAGCCCGCGCCTACAAGGCGTTCACGAAGGCTGACGGCGGACAGACGGACGCCGGGACTGCGGCGACCGGCGAACCTCAACAAACAAAGGAAGGAGGCAATGATGGAGAATAATGTTCAGAATGTCGAGGCTGCTGGCGGTTCGAAATTCGCGGCAATGCTTCGCGAGAAACTGCTGCTCGTCTGGAAAGGCGTGATTCGCGAGAATCCGACCTTCGTTCTTGTACTCGGAATGTGTCCGACGCTCGGAACGACGACCAGCGCGGCAAACGGATTCGGCATGGGTGCGGCGACGATGGCTGTGCTTATCATGTCGAATGTCGTGATTTCGCTTATCAAGAATCTGATTCCCGACAAGGTGCGCATTCCGGCGTTCATCGTCGTAATCGCATCGTTCGTAACCGTCATCCAGATGCTGATGCAGGCATACGTGCCGTCGCTCTATGCGTCGCTCGGCGTGTTCATCCCGCTTATCGTCGTGAACTGCATCATACTCGGTCGTGCGGAGGCGTTCGCATCGAAGAACGGAGCGTTCGACTCGGCTCTCGACGGTGTCGGCATCGGACTCGGATTCACGCTGTCGCTGACGGTCATCGGTGCTGTCCGCGAGATTCTGGGCAGCGGCTCGATTTTCGGGGTGTCGCTCGGCATCGGCGACTACATGCCGCTGGTATTCGTACTCGCACCGGGCGGATTCCTCGTGCTGGGATTCCTTATGGTATTGTTTAACAAATTCGCAAAGAAATAGGCTATGGAGATTTCGTATTTCGCAATAATAATAGGTGCGATATTCGTGAACAACGTCGTTCTCGCACAGTTCCTCGGAATATGTCCGTTCCTCGGCGTGTCGTCTAAGGTCGAGACGTCGCTCGGCATGGGTGCAGCCGTTACGTTCGTGATGGCGTTGTCGTCGCTCGTCGTATGGCTTATCCAGACCTATATTCTCGCGCCGCTCGGCATCGAGTACATGCAGACCATCGTCTTCATCCTCGTCATCGCCGCTCTGGTGCAGATGGTCGAGATTATACTTAAAAAGGTGTCGCCGTCGCTCTATCAGGCACTCGGAATCTTCCTGTCGCTCATCACGACCAACTGCGCCGTACTCGGTGTGGCGATTCTGATGATTCAGAAGGAGTTCAACCTGTTGCAGAGCGTCGTTTACAGCACCTCGACCGCCATAGGATTCGCCCTCGCGCTGGTGATTTTCGCCGGACTGCGCGAGCGTCTGGAATTCGAGGAGGTGCCGAAGGCGTTCCGCGGAGTGCCTATCGCGCTGATTACGGCTTCGCTGCTGGCTATGGCGTTCATGGGATTCTCGGGAATGGTTTAGCAGCCACTCACGAAAAAACGACCTTAAAGTCTTTAAGGTCTTTAAGGACCTTAAAAAAATCAGGAGCAATAGTTTATTGCTCCTGATTTTTTACATACCGTCAACTCCTCATACCCCCGTCCATCGACACAAACCGATACAAAAAAGTCCCCCGCACAGGCGGGGGATTTAGGGGGTGGGTAACACGAAGATAAGAAC